>Ga0209800_10000154_pt1 | contig 142957 bp, 133 predicted proteins | sample Higcelweek8metaG_FD_187174 | JGI IMG/M metagenome (GOLD analysis project Ga0209800, IMG submission 187174) | Freshwater pond sediment microbial communities from the University of Edinburgh, under environmental carbon perturbations - High... | ecosystem: Environmental > Aquatic > Freshwater >... | reverse complement strand
TCTCCATCTTCACTTCCGCAATTTCTTTACGGAGTCGAGCCATTTCCTCGTCCCGAGTATTCCCGTTGCCTGTAAATGATTGCTTTCCCGTCTCATTAAGTTCTTTTCTCCACCGGGAAAGCAAATCGTACGTAATTCCGAGATCTGCCGCAACTTGGGAAAGGGTTCTATTGCTGCCTGCCAATAGATTAACCGCATCCCGCTTAAATTGCTCATCGTACTTTCTTCTCGTCTTCATCTTGACCTCTGTTAGCCTTATTATCGTAATTTTGGCTTAACTTCGTGTCCTCTTTATCGGGGGAAGCTCAATACGATTATTTAATGTCAAATATAAAATGTAAGGTAATTGATGGTGCGTTGTAGGACGGTACGTGACATGAAAAGATAATTAGCTTACAAATGCTCACAATCTTGAGGAGATGAAGAAACTGAAACGTGCTATTTCAATTTAATCGTTTCATCATACGTCATCAAAATGTAAGACTACTAGTATTAATGATCGTAACAAATCGGGAAATTCGCATCCGTGATATAAAACAATTAATGACTAATTTCGATTGAGTCCCATTTCGCGACTTTGGAGTTTAATCTTCCATCGGGTTTCCATTGCGATTATTTCTTCTACAGTGTTTATTGAACCGGCGACTTCAAGGATTGAAACCTGATAATCACTGAGCTCGCGACTTTTTAGGGCGATATCCCCACCGTGACCATTGCTGATATAATTCTGCCATCTACCCCAGAACCCGCTTTCGCCCGTTGCGGAGCCGACATACTGCTCTTTTGTTTTAGGACATGTGAGAAGATATATTCCCCGAATTGATTCCAATGCTGTGATCCAAGTGCGGGGGAGGGCGCTCATTTTTGAAAGAGGTTCGATAAAATGAAGATATCCGGGAAAATTGGGTTCTATAAAAGCCGTACGCAACTCGAAAATTGGTTTGTCCTGATTATCGGCTCTTTGTATCCATGCTCTATCCCCGGGCCCCCAGTCAATGAATAGACGACCTGTCATATCGGATAGTTCATCCATCAGAACGAGTTCATATTCGTCACAACTTCCGGCAGTATCAATTCCGTCCATGTGAGGCTTCGGCATGTCATGATCGAGAATTGTTCTATTTTTGACCTGATACAAACCTACAAACATTGTTTCGTCTGCAGGTGTACCAATGAACGCAGCCCAATATTTCGCGTCAAGTTTCGCCTGATTATTGAAGTTCTGTAATTTCTGGTATTGATTAAAGAGATGGGGATCATCGCGCCATAATTCATAAATTGTATGGCCTTTTTCCGAGCGATTGTCTTTGTGACGAAGATAGCGGACATCAGTAAGATCAACATTCAATGACTTAAGAAGCAAATTGAACATTAACGACATCGTCAAACCTCGCAGTAATCAATATACTATCATCTTTTTACAAAAACCAAATCTCATTGACGCATATCTCTAGCTATCGAAGACCTTTATCTTGACATCATAATAAATCGTTCTGATCGCCGCAATAGTAGCTTACTATCCAGTGTTTCATTTGCATATAGGGTCAGTATGTTTTATCAAAACTATTCCAATATTCACGCCACATGATTTGAATAGAGATACTTTTGAAATGAAATAAAGTTCTGTTTAACGATATCGACACCTCCGAGAATCTCCATAGCGTCATTTATCGCAAAGTATTTAAGCACAAGAAGACTCGGAAGTTTCTCTTGATCAAGTACTTCCTCTCCGCTTTCAATATACTTGGACAATACAAATTCTATGAACTCCATCTGTTTATCATCCATTCCATTCAAAATATCATTTTTTGCAGCAGCTACTCTGGATTCTCGCGTAATTGGTTTTTTCGTATAAGCAATATATTCCAAAACATCAAACAGATCGCTTTTTTCAGCATCGATAAGCGTTTGAAGAGTTGAGAGATCATTTCTGCTAAAACCCGATTCTTCCATTTTCTCAAGAAGGTTTTTTCGTGTAGCGGGGTCTGACCAAATTTCACGCAGTTCGTTTTCATCTTTGAAGAATTCCGGCAGCTTTCCAAATAGACTGTTCATAAACTCCGCCGCTGATACGGGTTTTCCGTCTGCACTCCAAAACGATGTGGCGATCATGTGTTTTATTTCGCGCTCTTTTCCGTCCGCCAATTTCACTTTTATTTTATCTTTTTTTGCACAAATACAGGGACGCTGTCCGCAGACTTTACATGGTTCTTTTGGTTCTTTTTCGCAGACACAGGGGCGCTTTCCGCATTTTGGACAAAGTTTCGGAGGTTCGAGCGGACAGGTGCAGGGCGATTTTCCGCACACCGTACACGGTTCGTCCTCTACAGGGTCTCCGTCCCATTCCGGATCGAGAAAATGCTGATACGCATCAACATAATCATATATCGTAAAATAATCTTTTCCTTCAAAGACCCGCGTTCCCCGACCGATGATCTGTTTGAATTCAATCATTGTTTCAACGGGACGGAGCAGTACGATGTTACGTACGTTACGCGCATCGACACCGGTGGAGAGCTTCTGGGATGTTGTCAATATCGTCGGTATAGTTTTCTCATTATCCTGGAACTCGCGCAGATACTGCTCACCGATTGATCCGTCGTCCGCGGTGACGCGCGCACAATAATCGGGGTTTGGATTTTTTTTCAGCTGGTTGATCAGATCCCGCACTGCCGCAGCGTGTAGCTGCGAAGCACAGAAGACGATTGTTTTATCGTTTTCTCTTATTTCGGAGAGTAGTATTTCTACGCGTTTTTTCTCCCGTTCTTTTATTTCAATTATTTTGTTGAACTCCGCTTCGCTGTATTCTTTTTGGGGGTCAATCTCTCCGCGAAGAACCGTATCATCCGAGGTATAAATGTATTTATCGATCGTTGTTGAAATCCGCTTTACCTTGAACGGCGTTAGGAATCCGTCGTTGATTCCCTCCTTGAGAGAATAGATATAGATAGGCTCGCCGAAATATCTATAGGTGTCTACGTTGTCTTTTCTTTTCGGTGTTGCGGTGAGTCCCAGCTGTACCGCCGGTTTGAAATAGTCGAGAATCGCGCGCCAGTTGCTTTCATCGTTCGCACCACCGCGATGACACTCATCTATTATGATGAAATCAAAATAATCGGAAGGGTATTCTCCGAAGTTGTACGATACCGCATCACTTGCCGGTGTTTCCGCGACAAGCATGTCGTCTGCTGCTTCTTTTTGTTTGCGCGTATCTTTTTCCGGGCGTACTTCGGTCATGAATGACTGGAATATTGTAAAGAAGATGCTTCCGTTTGTAGGAACTTTCCCTTTTTTCTTTATTTCACCCGGTGTGATGCGGACGAGGGCGTCTTCGGGAAAAGCCGAAAAGGCATTATATGCCTGATTTGCCAGAATATTACGATCCGCAAGAAACAGTATTCTCGGGCGACGGGATCCGTCACGCTTTAGATTCCATCGTGTTTGAAACAGTTTCCATGCGATCTGAAACGCTATGAAGGTTTTTCCCGTTCCTGTCGCAAGCGTTAACAACATCCTTTCTTTACCGTTTGCGATCGCATCCATTGTTTTATTGACCGCGATCTCCTGATAATACCGCGCGCCTTTTGTGCCGCCAACATCTTCAAAGGGAACCGCATTGAATAGATCGCGCCACTGGTTCTGCTCTGCGAACACCGCTGACCAGAGTTGGTCCGGAGTGGGGAAAGAGCCTACAAGACCTTCTTTGCCCGTTTTCATATTTATCGCGTATATATCGCTTCCGTTTGCCGCATAGGTATAATTGAGCGCCATTTTTGCCGCGTACACTTTAGCCTGTGCAACGCCTTCGCCAATTTCTTTTTTTATACTTTTTGCTTCGATTATCGCAAGATTGCGTCCTCGATAGATAAGCAGATAATCGGCCTTAAGCTGTTTTGACCGGACGCCGCCTGCCTGTATGCGACCGGCCGTTATCGGATATTCTCGGCGTACACGGGATTCTGGTACTTCGCCCCATCCGGCTTTTTGCAATGCCACATCAATCAGTTCTGCCCTTGTTTCCGCTTCGTTCATACCGGAACCTCCACGGGAAAAATAATTAACCACGGATGAACGCCGATGAACACGGATGTTCTCGCAATGGCTTTACTTCTAAATATCTGTGTTAATCCGTGTTGTTCTGTAGTCATTGTTCCCTCTTAAATAATTCTTTATAAAGTAAACACCGATTTCTTTTTATGATTAATATCCATTTGCAATCCTTTTGATTTCGACTTTGGGATTACCAAAATTCAATAGTAATCCATATCGTATATTACAAGCCTTGAGGTAATTAATAATTTGCGCTTTATGGCTGTTATCAATTTGTTTTACCGCCTTTAGCTCAACAATTACTTTTTCTTCGACAAATAAATCCGCATAGTACTCTCCAACGAATTGCTCCTTATAGACCACCTTTAACGGCTTCTGCGGTTCTACGGACAATCCATTGCTCTTCAATTCAATTATCATGGCATTTTCATATACTTTTTCCAAAAAACCAGACCCAAGAATATTCGAAACGGTAAAGGCACATGCAATTACCTTTTCAGTAATTTCATCAATCGATGCTATTACATGTTTTTCTGTGGTCATAATTCCTCCGCACATGATTCTTTATTAATTAACCACCGATGGACGCTGATGAACACTGATGTTCCCGCAATGATTCTACTTCTATATATCTGTGTTAATCCGTGCTTATCTGTGGTCACAATTTTCTCGACTTCTCATCAGTCGTTTTTGTATTTCCTCTATCTCTTTTAGGTCTTCCTCATCCGCCGCCAAGGCTTCGTCCCGTTTTCGTGTTTGATCATATTCTTCGTACCGGTCTTCGGCGATTTTTTTGGCCACTTCTGCTTTTATTTTTCCCGCGTGGGTTAAAAGTTCCTGTTCGTTGAATTTTAAAAACGCATCAAGCTTTTCAGACCACTGTTCCATCGTGACGGTTTTTCGCTGCTTAGCCTGCAACTCCGCATAATCAAGATACATAACTACGATCTGATTCAGTTCTTTTATCTCGTCAGTGTTCAGATAATTTTTCGCGATAGCGACATCGTGTTTGCGTACGATTGACCCTTTCCATGCGGTTAATCCCATGTTGGGGACTTTCGAATCACTCCTGGATTCTATCAGCTCGGCCGCTGTTTTTCCGGTTATTGCCCAGAGCATCTTGTTCTGTACTTTTTTGAAAAACTCCTGAGCCTGTTCGGAGGTTTTATCGTAATCGACGGCGGTTGTGTAGATATCCCGTATTTTCTGGTAGAATCGTTTTTCAGACGCACGGATATCACGTATGCGCTCAAGCCATTCGTCAAAATAATCCCAGGTATCCGCCTTTTTTAGACGCTCATCGTCCATGGCATAACCCTTTATGATGTATTCTTTCAGGATATTGGTTGCCCAGATACGGAACTGCGTTGCCCGTTTTGAGTTTACCCGATACCCGACCGCGATTATCGCATCAAGGTTGTAATATTCCTTTTCACGCGCGACCTGGCGTGTTCCTTCCTGTTGAACTGTTTCCATTTTGGAAACAGTTGCTTCATAGTTCAGCTCGCCTTCTTCATATATGTTACTCAAGTGCTTTGAGACCGCTGGTACGTTTACATCAAATAAATCCGCCATGTTCTTCTGAGTTAACCAGATTGTTTCATCCCGAAGGACGGTATCAACTTTCACGTCTCCATCGGGCGTGGTGTAGAGGATAAGCTGAGTAGGGGCGCTCTCTTTGTTCATGATATCATATTCCAATATCCTAATATTCTATAATTGGTTTGTATATTATCGTACTCTTGCTCTGGTCTGTATATTCGCTCTAATCTTATTATATAAATTTATATTTGTTTCATGCTCAAATACAACAGAAAGACAATAGTTTATTTGCGTATTTTCATCATTCATCCATTTATTATTAATAAGAACCAATGATATTGGAGAAACGATGTTTTTTTTCTTAAAATTTACCCAATATTTTTGATGACATCCTTTATCACATTTTGAGATACCGGGAAACATCTCTATTTTACAACGCTTTACATTCTCTGGAAGTATTTCATCTTCATTCGATTCGACAACACCAAAAGATTCAACAAGTACTTGCGGATTTATGGAATGAAAAAGATAAAGTTTCATTCTGTTTCCTAAATATGAATCCCCCCTGGTTAATCTTGTTTCCGGAGTAAAAGTAAGAGTCGATATAATTCTTTTATTCCCAGTTGAATTAAAGTCATCTTCAGGAATTTGAATTTGGTATACTTTAACTTTATTCAACTGGAGAGTACTTTCATCAAACAAAACGACTCTATTATCGAAAGAATTAATTGCTCTTTCAAGTGACGGAACACCAAAACCTGAGACATTCAGATGATCACTTAAAGCCTTACCTTCTTTTGATCCATAAAAATTGTCATCAGGAATAAATGGATAATTGGCTCCAGATAAAAGCATATTCTTTATATAATTTGCAGAACGCTGAGGATACCTATTTGCTATCTGACCTGCAATGTGAGAAATTTTCGGAGCAGAAAAACTTGTACCGGAATCAAATCGTAGTAAATCAGTGGAAGCCTTACTGCTTAATAATAACAGTTTACCGCCAACATCTTCTGATATTCGTCCAGAATTGTTATACAAAATAAGGTTACCGCCATATTCTACCAATTCAGGCTTTATCATCCCATTAATTCCTGGACCTGTTCTTGTAAATGGAGAAGGCTGATTTTCATCTGCAATCGGTATTTTTATTTGTTCTTCACCAAAGCGTTCTATTTGCGTATTTATTGGTTGAGCTATAGACCCAACGGTTAAGGCGAGCGCCGAAGTTGCCGGATTTACTATTTTACAATTATCGTTTTGAATTAAATATTTCGGGTAATTAGTTTTTAACATTTCAATTGTTTCATGTCCATCCAAATACAACGGATCCTGATTTCCTGTTGAGATAATAAAGACAACATTAGGGTACATATAGGCGAGCTCATCAATTATTGAAGCAAGGGGGAGTTGGCGAGTATAATTCTTATGCCAAATCTCATTTGAATTCCCTAACGAGATATTGACAACGCGAATTTGATAATCTAAATTTGTTAAAAAATCTTCAACGGCATCTTTTAATTGGTGTTCAACCAACTTTTCAGGATCATAAATAGCGCGAACTTGTCCGTTCAATGTATTTGTCTCTGCATACATTACTTTTGCAGAAAATATCCAGTTCGAAGCTATAAATTGATTATCGGATAAACACCTTTCAAGACCTCCATATGCAGCACATCCTGCAACCGCAGTACCATGTCCTACGGTATCATGTGTTGCGGTCTCTCCGTTCTGATAATTTTCTTCAGCTCCAATGCAATTATCCAATAATGGATGGTTTGCAATAATACCCGAATCAATAATTAATATGCCTGAAGCACTTTCATCTGGAGGAACTTTTTCTATTTCTTTTAAATCAAGGTTTTTTAAATCAAAAGGATTAAAAACAGGTATTGAAGGACGATCTACTCTCGCAATTTCTTTAAGTTCAATAATTTCGTCGAAAACAGTTTTTGTTAGTTTGACTCTTAGTAGAACAAAAGACTTTGTAATTATTTGGTCGGTTATTCTAAATTCAGTTGGATTAGGATATGCTATTTTAAGTTCGTTTATAAAGGATTGGTTTTTCTGGTTATCAGTCATTCGCCACAGTTCTATATCAATAAATTCCGCAGTATCGTTTAACGGATTATTCTTTAGCATTGCTCCAATTTTCTCTTCTTTTGGAATATCTCGCAATACACCGAAAGCATTGAAAAAGTCATATTTAGGACCTTCGGGTGATCCATAAGATTTTAGTTTTGTCTTAAAACGTTCTAAATCCATATCATCACCGAAAACAACCCAGTAACCTTTCTTATTCTCTGCAGAAGAAAGAATGTGAATCCCCATTGATGACATGGTTTGCTCAAGAGTCTTGAAATCAACCCCTTGATTAATTTCGATTTCAAATATGAGTGAAGGATTTATAATCCCTAAATACTTGGCTTTTACAGAATTGAATGATGAAACAATTCTCTCAACTTTTTGTTCAGTTTCCTTTACATAACCACTTTTTGTTCTTCCTTCCGGAATTTTAAAACCGCCACCACCACCTTGGGTTTGTCTTTGCACTTCCCCTTGATATTGGTTTAAAGGGAGATGTTCATAACGGTTCATTAATCTTTCCTGTTATTTGTTTTACGAAGTTTTTCTCGATTAAGGAATTTATTTAAAGAAATCAATAAGTCGTTCTGGGTTAAGTTGTCACGAGAATCAATGATAGAAAGCTTCATCGCTTCAATCACGATCATTTTTATATCGGAAGGGGATAGCCCTTCTGAATTTTTAGCAATATCTCCAAAGAAAATGTCATGCTCACTTTTCAGGGGCTTTAAAAACCTTTCAATTAATTTACTGCGGGTAATTTCATCTGGAAGATCATAAAATAGCACATCATCGAATCTGCGCCATATTGCAGGATCAAGTAAATACTGATGGTTCGTTGCGGCGAAAAGCAAACTGTTTCCGCCGAAATTATCCATCATTTGAAGGAAATTGTTTACAACTCTTTTAATCTCTCCGTGTTCATGAATGTCATCTCGATTTTTACCAATAATATCAAATTCATCAAACAATACTATCCATGTTCCTTGTTCTATATAATCAAAAACTTTGCGAAGGTTAGTAGCGGTTTCTCCAAGATATGATGAAATGATTGAATCAAATCGGATATATACAAGCGGAAGATTAAGCAAAGAACTTATAATCTGGGCAGTATATGTTTTTCCTGTACCTGGTTTGCCGCACAGGAGTATTCTTTTCTTGTAAGAAAGATTATAAGTCGCAAGAATATCTGCATCTTTAAATTCTCTGATAATCTGATCGATTTGTGATTTTAAGTCATCACTAATAATTAAATTCTCATAGCTTTCTTCATAATTTCTAATTTCAAGTAGAGGAAATCCCTTTTCACTATCACGCGGGATAGGAACATCATTTTTGAAACGACGTTCCGAAAATGAAATTTCATTACCATTCTTTGCAAATAAAGCTCTTTCGAGTTCTTTTACAACTTGAGTATGATTTTTTCGTTTTTCTCGATCAATGTACTCTCGAGCAATCGATAAGAATGCTTCTTTGTCAGCGTTATTATATGATATTAATAGTTGTTTAATCAATTCGTTTGGGGTCATTTTCTCACCTCGTCATAGCATTTATTTGTAATCATAATAAAAAGTCAATCTTAACATTGCTTTCACAATTCCCCCGCAAACGCTTTCTGCAATATTGATTTTTTCAGTTCATCAAGAGATTCGATTTTATGTTTATAGATTTCCTCAACTTTTTTTGTTTCGACGGAAAGAGAGTCTATTTTTTGTACAATATTTTTTTGAATAGCTATCGGAGGAAAAGGTATCGGAATATTATTAAGCATTGCTTGATTTAATTTTGGTTGAGCCATACCGCTCACAAAATCATCTAATTTTATTGAATTAAGATACTGCTCGACAAATTTTTGACTTACCATATCTTTAAATCTCAAAACATGTGCATGATTATTAACCCATGTTTTACCAGATATTGAAAAGGCTATAGGGTAAGTTCTGGCTAAAAGATTAGCGCCATCTTCTGAAACGCAAAGTAAATCTTCATCAAATAAATAACCAGCTACATAGTCAACAACACCAGATGCACCATAATAAGGAATTAAACCGTCTTTTCGAACATTCTTTGTTATAGGAACTCTTTTGCTATCTAAATTCTCTGCTATTTCATTTAAAGTCTTCTCTTCCCATCCATCTCTTATCCGTGTTAATCCGTGTTTATCTGTGGTTGAAAAAATATCGTTTAGATAACTCTCAAACAGCTCACGCGCATTGGACAGATTCTTTTCGGCATTGGCTTTCGCGTTGTCGATTGCGGCAAAGGCCTTGTCGAGTATGGCGACAATACGTTTTTGTTCGGGGAGGGGAGGGAGGGGGATGGGTATTCTATTCAACATGGCTTGATTTAACTTTGGTTGAGCCATGCCACTAACATAATCATCAATTTCTATTGAATTGATATAAGCTTCTAAAAATTTCTGTGTAATAATATTATTAAATTTTAAAACATGGGCATGATTATTAACCCATGTCTTACCTGATATTGAAAATGCTATAGGATATGTTCTTGCTAGAAGATTTGCCCCATCTTCTGATATGCAAAGTAAATTCTCATTGAAAATATATTTATCTACATAATCAACAATGCCAGATGCACCATAGTAGGGTATGGAACCATTACTACGATTCCTTTTTGTGATCGGGATTCTATTACTATCCAAATTCTCTGCTATTGTATTTAGATTCTTCCATTCCCAATCCTTCGGCAAGCGGTGTGGTGAGCTTGTCGAACCACTCAGCGCATCGCCGTCAGACAATCTGTTTTCATCCGTGCGGTGTCCCGAGCCAGTCGAGGGATTTATCTGTGTTTTAGTATCTTTAATGGAGACGCGTTTTATCGCGTCTTTGTGAACCGTTCTTTTCATATCTGACCCCGGTTGAGGATTGTCATTGTTATCTTGATCATTGTGTCCTTTTCCTGCGGGTGCGAAACTGCAATAAGAAGGGTGAGCGCAGCAAGGCCGTCGGTACTGATTATTTTCTGCCCATCCATCCGGTAAAGAAGACCGTTTTTTTCGAGAAAATAGAGAAATAATGCAGCTGCGATTCTTTTATTACCGTCGGCAAACGAGTGATTTTTTGTCACGAGATAAAGAAGTATTGCAGCTTTATGTTCGATCGCGGGATACAGTTCTTCTCCGCCGAAAACCTGATAGATCTGGCTTACTGAACTTTCAAAACTATTATCTTTTGGTTTTCCGAATACGTCTGAACTGAACTCGGTTTTCATTGATTCGACAACAGACATGAACTCGGTTTTGCTTATATTGACCGACACTTTTCTCGTTTTTCCGCTGGATTCAAGGTTTTCATGATCATAATCATCGAGAAGTTCAAGACCTGCGGCAAAATCTGAAAGGACTTTTATCACATTACGTGCTTCTTCAAGGCTTTGCGCCTGTGTGAGAATACTCCGCTCGACAAGTGCGATGGAGTCACGAAGCCTGCTTATTTGTCCGGTCTTTTCCTGCAGAAGTTTCTGATTGAGCGTGTAGCCTTTAACCAGATGATCTTTCAAAATGCGATTTGCCCAAATGCGAAACAAAGTGCCGCGTTTTGAATTTACCCTGTATCCGACGGAAAGGATCATATCAAGGTTGTAATATTGTATTTCCCTGCGAACCCGCCTTTTCCCTTCATGCCGAACTTGTGCAAATTTTGCACAAGTTGCCGATTCTTCAAGTTCACCTGTTTCCAGGATATTCTGTATATGTTTTACCAATGATGTTCTGTCAGTATTAAAGAGATCTTCCATCTGGGGCTGTGTCACCCACAGTGTTTCATCTCTAAGACGGACTTCTGTCTGTACCGTTCCATCAGGTGCGGTGTAAATCACGATCCCGCCTTTGTCCCCGGTTTCAATTTGAGCGGTTTTCTGCTCTTCTTTCATATCAGACCCTTGATTGAAGCAAGGATTTGCGCACTTTCCTTATCGAGAGATTTTATCTCTTCAAGAATTTCAGCGGGAGACCGAAGAGCTGCCTCAGCTTTTTTGTTGGGATTTTTCACCGAAAGATCGTAACCGCTGTCCGGTCCGAGTGAACGGACGTCGAGTGTCCAGGAGTTTTCACTTTCCGCATTGGTCTTTTGCAGTTTCACGAACTCCGCGAGATCGTTTTCATTAAGCGGATTGGTTTTCCCGAGATTACGATCGAGATTAAGCTGATAATACCAGACCTTTTTCGTCGCGGAACCTTTCTCAAAAAACAGGACTACTGTTTTAACGCCCGCTCCGGTGAATACCCCGCCCGGAAGATCGAGTACCGCGTATAAATTACAGCTTTCAAGGAGCAGCTTGCGAAGACTCACCGACGCGTAATCGGTATTCGACAGGAATGTATTTTTTATCACCACTCCCGCGCGTCCGCCGGCTTTAAGTATCTTTATGAAATGCTGTAAAAAGAGAAACGCCGTTTCGCTTGTTTTAATGGGGAAGTTCTGCTGTACCTCTGCGCGTTCCTTTCCCCCGAACGGAGGATTCGCAATGATGATGTCGTAACGATCCTTTTCCTGTATGTCAGAGATGTTCTCTGACAAAGTATTGGTATGAACGATGTTGGGCGCTTCAACTCCGTGAAGGATCATGTTCATGATGCCGATGATATAGGCTAACGACTTCTTCTCTTTTCCGTAGAAGGTTTTTTTCTGTAGAGTTTCAATGTCTTTGGTCGTTAATGTTTTACTGTTTCTCATGTATTCGTAGGCTTCGCAAAGGAAGCCAGCCGAGCCGACGGCTCCGTCGTATACCCGGTTCCCGATTTTCGGAGCGATTACCTTTACGATGGTTTTAATGAGAGGGCGGGGAGTGTAATACTCACCACCGTTGCGGCCGGCGTTTCCCATATTTTGGATTTTGCCTTCATACAGATGGCTCATCTCATGTTTTTCTACTTTTGACTGAAATCGGAGTTCGTCGATAAGGTTAATTACTTCCCGTAGGTTGTATCCGCTCTGAAATCGGTTTTTGAGTTCGCTGAAGATCTCGCCGATTTTGTATTCAATAGTGTCTGGGCTTTCGGCGTCGGCTTTGAATTTCTTGAGATACGGGAAGAGCTTGTGATCGACAAAGTCTTTTAGATCGTCACCGGATAATGCCGTGTGATGGTCGAGCTTTCCTCCTTTTTTGGGTGCGGCCCAGACATCCCACCGATATTCTTTCGCAATAAGCGGTGTATATTTTATGCCAGATAGTTCAGCCGCAGTTTGTTTATCTTTCTCGTAGTCGTTAAGGTATTTAATAAACAGCAGCCATGATGTCTGCTCAACGTAGTCGAGTTCGCTTGAGCATCCGGCGTCTTTATGAAGTATATCGTCTATATTCTTAAATGTCTGTTCGAACATGGTTTCTCCAAATAATAATCTTAGCGTAGTAAGGCATTAACAGTGCTCATAATTTCTGCAAGATGATTTTTATCGTGTTGTTTCTTGCTCTTGTTATCGAAATCAGAAATATACAATGAATACCAGAATGTATCTTGCGTATGAATTCTCAAAAATAATTTGAATTTATCAATATGACTTTCGAGGGCGTTCAGAATAAAGTCTTTAACGAGGTCACGTGCTCGATAGTAAGAAATCCGTTCGTCGTCTTTGTTGAATAAATAACGTGTATTTGAGGGGTCAAACTTGAATGTGTTATCCAACACATTGTAATAATCGCAGATTGTGATAAATTCCTGCTCGGAAAGATTTTCCAAACTTGATTCGATACTTTGTTCTATTGAATCGGAATGGACGCCCTTATATTCATCGAACCTCAGTACTTCATAAGCAAATAATTCAATGCCCTTATCAAAGAGAAGTATATTCTCATCAATATGGCTGGAATTAATGGGATTTATACCTTTTGTTTCTTCAATTAGTTTCTTGTATATATCAGTCGACTTGACTTCTATCCCATCTATGAGGTAACATGCGGAGTCTTTGAGTATTTCTGTTAAAATATCTTTCATGGTTTTAATCACTTATTATTCGATTGTTATCTCAATTTGTTCAGTATAAGTGCTACTTGTATAGAGAATTGAGTTTATTTTTCCGCAGAAATTGAACAGTGGACCTTTGTTTATTTTGAGAGCTTTTTCTTTTGATTTTTCAATACGAGTGATCGTTACGGGAATTGTTTGATCATCATCGACAAATATACCTTGGTTGTAATTGTTGTAATCAGAATCATCATGAGATACGGGAATGATATAGGTAACTAGATATCGTCCGGTTTCTTTGTAGCATTCAGGATCATTGCCTAATGATATAGAAAGAGCCGCAAGAACAAATGGGTTATCAAAGACATCATCAGAATCAGTTAATATTGAAAACTCTGGACTCTTTCTTATTTGATCAATGATCTTTTTTGCCTTCTTTTTTCCATATGCCGAAAGGACTCTCTCCGGTTTTACATCTTCAACGAATACCACATTGAGCGATAATTTCTGTCCTTTGTATTTATTGTTTATCTGCTGATGAAGTTGTGCAATTTTATTTGATTTCTCTTCTTTTTGAATGGTTGAATCTGTATTACTCAATGCGTTTGATCGTAGTTCAGAAACCATATCCAGTATGGTTATCGAGTCGGCTTTCCACAATTTATCTTTTGAGTTTTCTTCAGCAGAAGTATCCTCCTCTGCGTTAATTGTATCGGAAGTGGGTTCTTGCGCATGAATGGTAATACAATAAAATGTGCTTATTAATAATATGCATAATTGTAATAAGAATCTCATATCCATAAGTCCTTGGTTTTCAATGCGATGGGACTGTTGCTTTCCATGCATTGAATAAAAGCTGGGCGAAATTGCCGATAAGTACGATGAATTTCTATTTAATATTCTTGAAGATATTATTATCTCCAATCACTTGAAGGTCATTCTTGTTCACAAGGTATCGTGGGAAAATAACCTGTGCACTCGAAATAATAACCCCGCTTTTTAAATCGATCGCACGGGCATTGATAAGTATCTCTTCGTTTTCATTTTTAATAGTTCCGGCAACGATAGTATCCGCACCCAAGAAATTACCAATTTTGATCATAAGATCTTGATTGGTCAATCCGGTGTCCTGGAAGTTCATTTCTTTAAATACAGGATCGAGCAGTTTCCGTTCAACGACCATGATCTTATTGTTTGATAGATGGGTTATAAGCGACTCTGAGATTCGTTTGCCGAGTATGGTGTTTTCCTTTTGTATTCCCACAAAATCAAATACGGCGACTTTCGAATTGGGTTTGATCCCCTGGGACAACTTTGATGAAATATCGAGAATCTTATTCTCGACCGTCTGTGTCTGGCCGAAGATAATGGCGTTCTCGTATAAATTGACCTTCACCTGCTTTTTGTCCTGTCCCGGCATTTCAACAATTGCTGAGGCGATGAATGAACCATCGAGAATGTATTGAATTTTGGCGATCTTGCCGGGATATTCACCCATTTCAACCTGGAACTTGATCTCGCCGGAAGGCCAACCGCTTTTTTCCATTTTCAGATTATCATAATTTACATCAATTTTAAGTTTCCCGTGACTTGTATCCTGACCGATGGCATTTTTTACCATAGCGTACGCAATGGGAGATGTGAGTTCCGCGATATTTTCCGGTTTTTTCCCGCACGCAGTAATAAGTGATATGATGGCAATAAGGAGCAGCGCCTTTTTCATGTATTCCTCCAGTAATCCGGTTCTTTATATAATAAACACGCTACAAAAAGCCCATCCAGCTCAAATTGCAATAACATTTTACCAATATTCAGATAACCGATTATGAAAATCAAAATAGAAAAGGTTAACCGAACAAACCAAGATCAGGTTCAATTCAAAATATGTATAAATCAATAATATTGAACAATTAACATAAAGATAGCCCATAAAGGTCTATCTTGACTCAATTTTAAAAAGCCCGATTCTCCCGAAGGGAAAGAGGCAAAAAAAGGACAACCCCTAATAAAAAGCCCTCCCCAACGGGAGAGGGCGTGCTGGAAGCGGGCGAGGGTGAAGGGATCCTTATCTCAACAAAGCACCGCAATAAAGGCACTGATACCTCCACCCTTACTTCGCTCTCACAAAATAATAAATAGTGAGAAGAATTTCATGAAACGCGCCGCACGAACGTAGTTAAGACGGGGACAAACCCCAATCAAGGAGCCCTCTCCAACGGGAGAGGGCGCGCGGAGCGGGGTGAGTGGAAGGACCAACACAAGATGAAAAACGGAATCATCAGAAATAAAAAAAACCGCAGAAAGAAGATTGAGTTCGCACGGGTATTGCGGAAGCGCATGACGAAAGCGGAGAGAAAATTTTGGGATAGGGTTCGGAGCCGGAAACTCGACTATCTTAAGTTCCGCCGTCAGCAGGTGATTGTAGGATTCATTGCTGATTTCTATTGTGATCAGCTGAATCTGGTGGTTGAAATTGATGGAGGGATACATGATGAAGAGTATCAACAGATAATAGACGCCTTTCGTGATTTATGTTTTGCAAAGCGAGGATTGCACGTGCTGCGAGTGCGTAACGATGAAGTGTTGAACGGAATTGAAAAGGTAGTTCAAACCATACGGAAGATTTCAGCCCTTAAAGGTAAATGAACTAATAATAAAGAAATAACCCCCACCTAATAAGCCCTCCCCAAAGGGAGAGGGCGCGCTGGAAGCGGGGTGAGGGGTAAGGGACTCTTTTTAGAATAAGTTCCAATAATGGGGGTACAAACTCCCGCGTGCGGTCACGATGGAACTTTAGATGGAACCTTCTTCCCGTGACTGAGGTCTAACCGGCATTGAAGTAGAATACGGAGGTCGAAATGAATAGAAGAATAATAGCACTGACGGCGGTTATCGTGCTTGCGGTGTCGGCGTCATTGATCGCGTTCAGCGGCGGAAGAGGAGCGCATGCGCGCGGCGGCGAAATCTCCCGTCTTAATTTCATGCAGAACAAATGCAGTTTAACCGACGAACAGGTTAAGAAGATATTTGATATCAACACCGCGTTTCAGAATAAACTCTTTAAGAACGGGAACGACAAGGATGCGGTGGAGGCTGCCTTGAACGAAAAACGAACCGCCATAGAGTCTGTTCTGACCGAAGATCAGAAGTCGCGAATGCAGGGCAGGCTCAACCGTGAAGGCCGCATGGGCCGGTTCGACGGGATGGCACGCTTCGGTAACAGGCTTTCTCTTACTGATGACCAAAAGACATCCATGTTCAATCTGAGAATGGAATACCGTACCAAGATGTTTTCAGTGCGCAAGGACAGTGCCGTGCTTGAAACTCTCCGCCTTGAGATGCACAACAAAATGACCGCACTTCTCACTGATGATCAGAAAGCTCAGCTGAAAGACCGCCGGGGCAATCATCGCCGTGATCAACGCGGGTGCCGCGGTCAGGGTTTCCGGGACATGTAATAGCCGCTTAACGTTTATATTCTGATATCCGCAAAACGCCGTCCGGATCACTCCGTTCGGCGTTTTCTTTATCGCTGTGGATCAGTTCGTAAAAAGCCCATTCGACTGAAACAAATGTTGGTGTTTGCATGCGTAAGGCACGAACGGTATATTTGTATGTGGATGGAGATGGAGTTATCCGGAATAATCCGGAGTGATCCGTTCGTCCTGAGCTTGTCGAAGGATGAACGCATGCATGGGGAAGATCAAAGAAGAAGAAAATAGATTCATGTAGTTTTCCCCAATTGGTTCACCCATTCGACTGAAACAAATGAGGGTGCTTACGTGCTCAGGGCGAACGGAAGTTTTGATTAACGCATGAAGATAGTAATCGTAATGCGACGATCGGTGTTATTTAACACAAATGTTGGTGTTTACGTGTGTAAGTCACGAACGGTGTAGGTGTATTTGTATGTGGATGGAGATGAAATAATCCGGAATAGTCCGTTCGTCCTGAGCCTGTCGAAGGATGAACGAATGCATGGGGAAGATCAAAGAAGAGGGAAGTAAATTCATTTAGTTATACCCAAATGGTTCACCCGTTCGACTGAAACAAATGATGGTGATTACATGCTCAGGGCGATCGGAAGTTTTGAGTTATGAACGATGTTTGTGGATTGAGAGAGAGTAATTCGGAATAGTCCGTTCGCCCTGAGCTTGTCGAAGGGTGAACGCATGTATGCGGAAGATAAAAAGAAGAGGTAAGTTGATTCATTTAGTTGTCCCCAATTGGTTCACCCATTCGACTGAAACAAATGATGGTGATTATGTGCTCAGGGCGAACGGTGTATGTGGATGGAGATGGGATAATCCGGTATAGTCCGGAGTGGTCCGTTCGTCCTGAGCCCGTCGAAGGATGAACGCATGCATGCGGAAGATGAAATATGAGGGAAGTAGATCCATTGATCTATTCCCAATTGGTTCACCCATTCGACTGAAACAAATGATGGAGTTTACATGCTCAGGGCGAACGGAAATCCTGAGTTATGAACGATGTTTGTGGATTGAGAGAGAGTAATTCGGAATAGTCCGTTCGTCCTGAGCTTGTCGAAGGATGAACGAATATATGTGGTCATGATCCGAACAAGCTTCTTATCGTATATCTAAAGAACTATCAAGAACCATTGACCACGAATCACATGATACTCCGTCCTAATTTTCTTCCTCCATTTTTGCGACCCTTTCGTGGTTAACTCCCACCGCTCATCTTCCGGTACATAAAAAACTCCTTGAACGCACGGGGCGTATTTTGTAAAGAAACCGGAGGGGATACATATAGATGCGAGGGCACAGCCTTACAAAACTCACGCTACCGGATTATTTCATGAAAGGAAATCCGAAAGCGCTCATGATGGACGGGACGGTGATCGCCGAATATATGGCGCACATGACCGAGGAGCGTATCGAGGTGTTCGCGTCGACGTCGTATCTGATATTCGTGATCGCCGGTGAAAAAGTCATAGAGTCGGGCGACGCGTCGATACACGCGCGGCCGGGGGATTTTATCTTTTTACGGAGCGGACGATATCTTGTGTCGAGCGTGGTACCGCCGCGCGAGAGCGGGTACTATGCGGTGGTCATGTTTCTCGACGACGCCGTCATAAGAAGTTTCGCGTCAGATCATCCCGAGGTGCTCGGTTCAGACCGCCTTGACGCTGACGTGCGTCCCTGGATACACGGAAAAACTTCTATGCTTGTCCGCGAGTCAGTCAATTCGCTGATTCCGTATTTTACGCAAACCCCCGCGAATCTGTCGCTCATAATGAAACACAAGCTCTATGAGATTTTGCTCAATCTGCTCAGCGAGGATGCCGACGGACTTTTTCGCGGCAATCTCCTTTCACTGATTTACGGCAACGGAAACGACCTGAAGATGTATATGGAAAAGAATTTCTTTCACCCCTATACGCTTGAGCATTTCGCGAAGAACACATTCCGGAGTCTGTCGCGATTCAAGAACGATTTCAGGGAGATGTACGGCACCACACCAAAGCGGTGGATAAACGAGAGGCGGCTGGAACGCGCGCGTCGGCTGATCTCGAGTCACGACAACAGCGTGACAGACGTGGCATTCTTAAGCGGCTTCGAGTCGGTGTCGCATTTCATAATGCTCTTCCGCGAAAAGTACGGCCAGACACCCAAGCAGATGCAAAACCTAAATCGGCAAAAATAAAACGGCGATCGATAGAAATCATTTTTCCCTCGTGATACACTTTGGATATCAAGAATAAGGAGAAAGGAAAATGATGATGAAAAGACTGAGCTGTTCGTTTGTTTTGATCACGCTCGTGACGGCGGGGATCTATGCGGCGTCGGCGTTCAACCTCGCCTCTCCCGTAATTTCGGGACAGCGTGAAACAGGATACTACTCTAAAATCACGGCGCACGGAAGAATCTTCGCGGAGTATGCGGCTGGCGATAAAGCTGAGCTCAACATGCGCTCGTTCCCCTTCTCATGGAAGGATCTTCCCAAAGGCACAAAAGCCCTCACGATCGTACTGGATGATCCTGACGCAAAACCCGTGATGAAGATCCACAATATTCCCGGAGACGCGTTCCTCCACTGGACCGCCGCGGACATCGATCCGTCTCTCGGTTCACTTGTCGATAACGCATCCGCGTCGCGCGCCTTCCCCCAGGGAAAGAACAGCGCCGGATCCACAGGTTATGTTGGCCCGCGTCCTCCGTCTAACGTTCCCGCCGATGTTAAAAAGCCGATCATCCACGTGTATCGCCTCACGGTCTACGCGCTCTCGTCAAAAACGGGACTAGCTGACGGCTATACGCTCCCCGAACTAGAAGCCGCTATGAAAGGCAAAATACTCGGCAAAGCAAAACTGAACTTCAGCTACAATAACTGAGTTGACCTTGTTCCTACGGTACGGTCGCTGGCGGACATCCATGTCCTACGCGACCCAACAACATCCTGTTGCACGGGTCGCTAGACGGACATCCGTGTCCTACGCAGGCATGCAACATTCTGTTGCATGCTTCTCCTTAAGGAGAAGGGGGAGTTGAAGACCCGTATCACAGTCTTGAATAAGGAACGGTTTTATTCCCCACAGTTCTATAAACGCGCCGCGTTTTAAGTCCGCGATACAATGTAAACGTATGCTCAGAGCGGACTGAAAACGTTGCGCAGGCTGCTTGACGGACACCCATGTTCTAGGCAGCCCAGCAATATCCTGTTTAACGGGGTATGTTTTCATCAATACTCATATGTTTTACCATAAAGAATAACTAATCCAATACAATCCGTTAAAGTGAGCGCGGCACGATGTCGCGCGGGTCGCTAAACGTCCATCCATGGACTACGCGACCCAGCAACATCCTGTTGCACGCATCGCGTCCGGCACGATGCCGGTTACGCGAGGAAGGACCGGACTCGTAAGGATATTATGATAACAGCTCATTTCAGCAATCGCACCCGGAGATTCAAAGTATGAAAATACAGAGGACCCAGAAAATGCCTCCGCGGCTCCGGAGCGGCGCGTGGGGTTCGCCAAGGCCGCTAAACGGACATCCATGTCCTACGCGGCCCAGCGACATCCTGTCGCACGGGAGGATACCGCGCTGCGTCCCCTTGGCAAGCTCGTCTCCGGCAAGCCAGCCGGAATACCCGCGTTATTACGCGGAATGAATTGAAGTAAAAAACAAATATCGAACAAGAGAAAGATGCGATGAGCAGCGCCCCTCTTTTGGCGCGCAAAAGAAAGTGTGAGAGGTTGATCCGTTAACCCAAACGGATATCGCGTTATGACGCGGAAAGAAAACGAGTCGAGTGCGTTATCTCGACTGGTGTTTCTTCCGCGTAACGCAATGCATTTGCCATGCGTTCCACGAATTGTGGCAGAGAATATAAAAAGCCGGACCAAGAGCGGCGAGCGGAGAGACGAAGGTGAGGGCGACCCAGATGGTGAAGATGGTGTTCTTCTGTCCGAGCGACTGGCTCGCTTCAATGGAATGAACCTTGCCGCCGATGCGCTTGCCCACGGTGAAGTTGATAACGCAGATAACAAGGGTAACGGCCGCGATAAAATAGAGTTTGGAATGCGGCGCGTCAATGGTTCGCAGGAAAAACGACGCCTCTGCCGACGCGATGCACAGAGCCGCAAGCCACATGACAAATGAAAAGGGCTGAATCTTTTTTATAACAGTACTCGTGCGGGGGAGAAAGCGGCTCACCAGACGCGCGGCAATAAAAGGAATCGCGATCGCGGAGAGTATCGTCAGAAGGATAGTGCCGAGTCCCTTCATTTCTTTTCCGCCGAGCATAAGCGGCAGTGCGAATGACATGATGAGCGGCTGCGACACGCTCGACGCGAACACCATGAATGCGGTGTAGGCCGAGTTTCCGCCGAGGAGACCGGTTACCACGGGAGACGCGGTCGCTGTCGGCGTCATCGCCACAAGAAACGCCGCGAGGGCTATGTCCCGGTCAAAGGGCGCGATCGCGAAAAATGATACAAACGCGATCACCGGAGATGCGATCAGAAGGTACGCGTGCGAGCGGTGAATCACCTTCGTATCGGCGGTCAGTTTCATAAACGCCAGAAAGAGCATCGTCATAATGAGGAACCGCATCAGAAAGCGGAGCGAGTGTATCTGCGGAAAGAATATCCCCGCTCCCATCGCCGCCATTATTCCGAGTGTTCGCCAGTTCCGTGCAATAAATATTTTCATTCGCCATTCATACGACGCATATTCAGTACGGCCAGAATTATTTTTGTAAATAAAGGTTCTTTCTGCACCCGTTCGACTGAAACAAAAGATGGTGTTTACATGCTCAGGGCGAACGGGATATTTGTATGTGGATTGAGAGAGAGTAATCCGGAATAGTCCGTTCGCCCTGAGCCCGTCGAAGGGTAAACGGATACATGCGGAAGGCAAATTAAGAGGTAAGAAGATTTATTTAGTTTCCCCAATTGGTTCACCCGTTCGACTGAAACAAATGATGGTGCTTACGTGCGTAAGGCACGAACGGCCATCACTGAGTAGCGCAACGTATCGAACGGTGCTAGTGAATGGAGAGAGGATAGTCCGGAATAGTCCGTTCGTCCTGAGCCCGTCGAAGGATGAACGAATACAAGCGGAAGACAAAAGAATAGGGAAGTATGTACATTTAGTTATCCCCCGTTGGTTCACCCATTCGACTGAAACAAATGATGGTGCTTACGTGCTCAGGGCGAACGGGATAATTGTACGTGGATGGAGATGGAATAATCCGGAATAGTCCGTTCGTCCTGAGCTTGTCGAAGGATGAACGAATACATGTGGCCAAGATCCAAACAAGGTTCATTTAACAGTTCTATCATGTTGCATTACGCAAAATCAATAACCTGTTAAACGCGAAGCGAAAAAATATTGACTCCGCCGAGTTGCCGGATGAGAATCAGTCCACAGAAAGAGGAATCGTATGAGAATAACAGCGCTGATAATGATGATGTGCGTATCAATGATATGTTTCGCCGATCAGAAAGCGGTAACCGAGAACGGAAGCACGGTTATCCTTAAAGAAGACGGAACATGGAAATATGAAAAGGAATCAGCTGATAAAAAGGAAGTCATTCCGGTCAATCCGAAGAGTTTCGTAAAGAGTGCGGATCTTACATTCCAGCTGCGGAGCCGGGTCAACACGGCGACTGTCTATCTTAACCCTGACAAGTGGCGGGTGATGACGTTAAAAACAAATGAAGCGGTGGAAAAGCAGTTCCGTCGGGCCGACAAGGATATGCAGGCGATGCTCATCACCGAAAAGATCGAGATTCCCCTTGAAACGCTGGCGAGCATTGCTCTTGAGAATGCCAAACGTGTCGCGTCTGATGCGCGAATTGTAGAAAGAGAATACCGCACGGTGAACGGCAAGAAAATGATTATGCTTCAGATGAACGGCACGCTTATGGGAATCAAGTTCACATATCTGGGATATTACTTCACTGACACGTTCGGCTCAACACAGCTCGTTACATTTACTTCGCAGAATCTTTTCCCGGAATACCGCGCCGAGGCTGAAGCTTTTCTGAACGGTCTTGTCTTCGCCGATAAAATGCCCGAAGAACCCGTGTCGCCTGTAACAACTGTAACTCCGGTGGATAAGCCCGCAGAGTAAATCGTGAATAGATATGTTGCGCATCTGATCATTTTAATAAAAAGCGCGGCTGTAAGCCGCGCTCAGTGTCCCGCCGTATGTGATTCTTTGAGAATCATGTAGAATAAAATCTTCAATAGATTGCACAGTCTTTTCTGAAGATCTTCATGAAAGACCGTGCAGTGGGTTTTCCTCAAATATCATTGAATCTTCTTATCTGAGCGAAAGCGACTGGTTGAAGAGCCAGTCGAATAATGCCGGATCTTTATAGCAGGGGCCGGGATCGTGTCCCATTCCCGTGTACTCGCTCATCTTCACGACTGCGATACCATTCTTCGTAAGGGTTTTGGTGGTACGGCTGTACCCCGTAATTGAATCTGATTTTGTCGACTCGGACGCTTTTGCGTTATACGCATGATTCTTGAGATTAACATATGTGTTACGCGCTACATCTACCCTTATCTCATCGTCCGTGAGACCAATGTGATACCAGAGCGATGTTTATGCGACCGCTTCATCGGCGAGCACCGATTCGCTTTGCCCCGCGACACGGATAATTGCGGCGAAGAGCTTTCCCTTGGCGAGCATTCCCCTTACAAGTTTAAAACTTCCCGATCCTCCCTGAGAGAATCCGGTCAGGTAGATTCTGTCCGGGTCAATGCGATGACCCTCCGCGGCCGCCTGATCAAGAAGTCCGGCGAGCCATTCACCGTCGCTCTCGGTGTAGTAGGTGTCAAAATCGAGATAAAATGAAGGGTATTTCTTTCTCACATCCTCGCTGAAGTTTCCGCCTTCGCCCCAGCATCCGTTCACTACAATGGGGTATAACCGCTCGTCGTTAGCCGATCTATCATAACCCCACGGTTTCGTGAGATCAAGGGTTTGCAGTTTCACCGTGACCGGCCGGTCATCCTCAGTGAAAACTTCAACCGGAGTAACAATCCCTTTCTCTCCTGTATCGGACGACGATCCGCCGCATTTGATATTGATAAATGTCAGTCCCGCTAAAGATACAATTACCAATAATAATCTGAGTCTGTGTTTCATAGTGTCATCCTTTTCTGTTGCCGGCATCCATAGCAGATGCGCGGCAGATTCGCCGTTGTCATGACAGTGCATATCATATCCGCGAAGGGCATCATCGTTATCGAAAATATACAATAAGAATTTAAAACGTTAGGATATAAAAGTGCGAACCGGCCGGATGTATGGCGGATAATGTATCTTCGGAAAAAATGTCGCGTTATTTCAGCCCAAAAGGGCGGAATTAGTGTACTGATTTATGCGATAAAGATATTTTTAATTCCGATCCGCATCTACGTATCCGCGCTTTACAGCATTTTACGATACGATTAGTTAGACAGCTTCGCGAAATATCTCTCATTCCCCAATAGAACAAAAAGATGTTTCTGCACAGCTCAATCACAGTGTGATATTGATTTCGCAAAATTTGGATATTCGTGTCATACGGCCATCGTAACGCATTTCCGCATGAACAGCAAAATATCTTGTCAGACGGCGCCGCTTTCTGTATCTGACACCCGTTGACAGGAGCATGCAATGAAATCGAATAATATGAATGTATCAGAAGAAGTTCTCGAGCGGAGTATCGAGAAAGCGTTCAAGGCGGTGAAAGAAACTTCCGCACCCAACTGGATACGCGTACTGTCTCTGATGACGGCGGTACTCGCGGTATTCACCGCGCTGGGAAGTCTCAAAGCGGGATCGTTCTCAAGCCAGGCGCTGATGAGTAAAAACGAGGCGGTGCTCAATCAAGCGCGCGCGTCAGATCAATGGTCGTTCTATCAGTCAAAAAGCATCAAGTCCACCATCAAGGAATCCGAGCTTGACCGTGACGGGAAGGGCGCCCGTGCGAAGAAACTCGCCACTGATATCGCGCGCTATGATGTCGAGAAAGATGATATTATGGCAAAAGCGAAATCGTTCGAGCTTAAAGCCGACGAAGCGGGGAAGCGCGTACTCCTTTTCATGATACCGGGGAAAAACTTCAGTCTGTCGGTGACTCTCTTTCAGGTAGCGATAGCCCTTTCGGGACTTGCCGCGCTCACCAAGCGCCGCTATATCTGGTTTGCGGGACTCGCGATCGCGCTCTACGGAATGTTCTTCTTTATCAAGGGATACTGGCTGGCGTCTAAAATAGTTATGTGATCAATCATGATTTGAGTTCATACCGGGAGAGCTTCGTGTACCGCACTCCCTCCGGCGCGGATTCGCTCTTGTACAGGTAATTCGCGTCCGCGTCGAACTGTCCGAATACGGAGTCTTTGTTGTCGTGCACGCATCTGATGACTTCGTCGCATATGTTTCCCCTTGCGCGCGCGATTGTGAAATGCGGTATGTATGATCGTGTGTCGCGCGGAAAGTCTTTCGTTTCGAGTGCGCGTTCCGTCATCTCGGCGAGATTGGTGAGCGGCGCGGAACGTTTCACTCCCGTCCACAATATCTGCGTGTTCTCTGATATCTCCGGAAATCCTCCCGCACCCGATGCGGTCAATGTAAAAGGAGAAAGCTTGATCAGAGCAAGCGCGTCCTCAATATCGGGGATGCGGCGTTCGTCCGTCTCGCCGATGAATTTAATCGTTAGGTGAATGTTGTCGTGTGAAGTGAAGCGCAACGCTCCGCGGTCGTGCGCCTTCAGCGTGTTGATGAAAGCGCAGATCGCGTCGCGGACGTCATCCGGCGGGCTTATACCGATGAACAGCCGGGGATTCATTTATAGAGGCACAGATACGCGGTGTCTACCGCGACCTTGAGCTGGAACTTCTGATTCTTATCCACGGTGAAGCTCGAGTCAGAGCCGAAGTCCTTCCACTCGTCTGATCCGGGAAGTTTTACGGTAAGCTTTCCTGAAACCACCTTCATTATTTCGACACTTGATGTGCCGAATTCGTATTCGCCGGGAGCCATGACTCCTACTGTCGCTTTTCCGTCTGTCGATTCAAAGCCGATTGATTTGACTGTGCCGTTGAAGTATTCATTAACTGAGAGCATTGTGTCCTCCTGGGTATTTCCGCAAACCTACGGATAACGTGTCTCGTATCAAGCACAAATTTATGAATCCGTCAGCTCGCGGTACACGGATTCAACGGATACTCATGTTGGTTCACCCATTCGACTGAAACAAATGACGGTGCTTACATGCTCAGGGCGAACGGAAATCCTGAGTTATGATCGATGATAGTGAATAGAGATGAAATAATCCGAAATAGTCCGTTAGTGCCTTTCGCCCGTCGAAGGATGAACGATTAAATGCGGACAAGATCCGCACCGTTCTTCCTCACATGAAAATGATTTGATTATTTTGTCCTTCCTTATCAGGGTATGGCAATCACACATACAGGTGCTTCCAATGAACAAGAGTATATATTTTATCCGAATGCTGCTTCTTGAACTGAATGAGTGGGTCAGTAGCGGTATTATTACTGAAGATCAGCGCAATCAGATTGCGGCACTTTATAGGGAAGAACCTGCGGTGCCGACTGCCGTATCCTCGGATGATTCCCGACGGGTTGTAATGAAGGACGCGGAAGAACCGCCGAAATCCCGTCATACCAAAAAAGAAGAAACAAAACCGAAAGAGCCGATCAATATCGCGCGCGTAGTGATCGGTCTCGCGTCGTTTTGTCTTGCCGTGGGAATAATCATCTTCTACGCGTCCAACTGGCGTGCAATGCCTCCGATCGCGAAGATCATACAGGTCTTTCTCCTTATAATTACGACTAACGGGCTCGCGTATGTGATTCTTTCCCGATCCCGCGCGTATCCGATGATCGGCCGCGCGCTTCTCCTCATAGGGATGATCTGTTACGGCGCGGGCATTATGCTTATCGCGCAGATTTACCATATCAGCGCCGAACCGTCGACCGGAGTTCTCGCGTGGGCGATCGGATCTCTTGCCATGTCGGCACTCATGTGCGAGCGATACGGGTGCTGGCTCAGTATGGTTCTGTTCTTTATCTGGAACTGCATGGAGCTTTTCATTTACGGCAACCCCGTGTTCGCGTATATCATCCCCGTGCTCGTTATCGGATATCTGCTCTTCCGTGAACGTGACCGCATAGGAACCATTGTTTCAACCGTGCTGTTCGGCTGGTATTTCTTTCAGGCGAATATATATGTCATCTATCATTACGCCGTGCCCGGATGGAAAGGGTATCTGTTCATAGCGATGTTTGTCGCGTTGGGAACTGCGCTTGTGTATGCCGGAACCCGTATCAGCCGGAATGAATTTCTCGCCACTCCCGGAAAGCTGATTTCAGCGATCGGTATTCTCGCGTACTTTCTGCCCGTTATACAGATGTCGCATTTCTCGTCCCGTTCCGCGCATGATCTCCTCGTGTGGGCTGTCTCGTCCTTCGCGTCAGCGCTTATTCTCAGAAGCAGGGTCTCCCTCTATCTGTCGATGGGTCTTTTCTTTACATGGAATATTTTCTCCGTAGGCGCACTTAAAGATCCCAACTGGTTCTTTGTCATTCCAATAGCGCTGCTCGCGTTCCTCTCATACCGGCTAAAAGAACACGCCGGTATAGTGATCACCGCCGTGCTGTTCGGGTGGTATTTCTTTCAGACAAACTTTTATGTTATTTTCAATTATGCCGCGCCCGGGTTGAAAGGATATTGTTTCATCGCCATGTTTGTCGCTCTCGGTACCGCGCTCGTGTTTCTTGGAAAACGCATCTCAAAGTATGAGTTCTTCGACATACCGGGAAAAATAATTACGGGTGTCGGAATATGCGCGTACTTCCTTCCGCTTGTCCAGATGTCCCATCTTGAATCGGGATTCAAATACGGATTTCTTGTGTGGGCAATCGCCTCGTTTGTGTCATCTCTGCTTCTGCGATGGCGTGTTCCATTCTTCCTGTCGGCGGTTCTGTTTTTCATCTGGAATATTTTCGCGATCAACGGACTGCATAACGCCAACTGGTTTTTCATCATTCCCGTTGTTGTGTTCGCGATTTTGTCATTCCTGAGAAAGGACAAAGAGGGACTTATCCTGTCCGTGTGTTTCTTCGGCTGGTATCTGATGCAGATCGGCGCGTATTCAGTGATCACATGGGCGCAGCCCGGCATCAGGAGTTTCGCGTTCATCATTCTGTTTACCGCAATCGGCGGGGCTATCCGTTACGCAAGTAAATTTATTGACCGGATTGAGTATGCGCGCGACGCGGGAATGGTATGGTATGCGTGCGGGTGGCTGATTAATACACTCGCGCTGTTTCTCATTATACATGTCAACGCTCCCGACTCATACAGTCTTCTTGTGTTCGCGTCGGTGGTGCTGGCACTTGAATTGATTCTTCGTGAAGGTGCGGGGCTGTTCGTGTCCGCTGCCCTTTTCTTCGCATGGTCGGTTCAGTCGACATGGATTTCGGGTGTCATCCCGCTTTATTATGCGGCACCGGTGCTTGTCATCGGATATTTGTTTTACAGAATTGAAAATGCGGCGGGAGTGGTTCTGTCATCGTTCGCGGCGGTTTATTTCTTAGTGATGATGACATGCCGGTTCGCGCTTCCTCTGCCCTCAAGTCATTTCGTATTTATGATGATGGCGCTTCCGATAGGCGCTTTGCTGATTATTTCGGGGCGCGCGTTCGCCCATGATAAACTTCTTCGCCACGTGAGAGACACCTTCACGCTTGTCGGATGGACTGCCTTCGCGTCATCATTTGTCCTTATATCATGGCCGCTTAAAATGAAAAAGATCCCGTATCTTCCTTCGTTCAGCGGGAGCGTCGGACTTTCAGTTGAGTACTGCGTCATTCTCGCGCTTATCGCCCTGTTTCTGATCTTTCTCCGCCGCAAGGGCGAATCGCTCCGTATATTCGGGTTTATCGCGCTTTTTGCCGCCGCGGCGTTTTTCGTACCCTTCGCGCATACGCCGTCACGGATGATCGCGCTTCATATCGGGATCATTCTCGCGTCGCTTATCGTGCTGTATAACGCGTATGTTCAGTCCGGCGATTATGAGCGTGAGCGCGCGTACGGAATGATTTTCACCGCGGGTCTGCTGCTGGTCAAAGGATTCGGCTTTATCGGATACGGAATGGGCGGAGGCGGAGATAACGGATATAAACTCGCATATCTTATCGGGTTCATTCTCTTCGCTGTGGTGATATTTCTCGTCAACAGGCTGGTGCACCATCTGGTGACCGCGCAGGGAAAAAGTTATCCGGTTGCGATACTTGATGTGTTATGCGCCATATCCGTATGGTTTACTGTTTTTCTCTCGTCATTTGAAATCAGCAATCAGCGTTCGGTGTTTGAGGCCGACAGCGTGGTGATTATCATGATTGTTCTTTTCGTGGTCATCGCCGCGCTCCTCTACGGATATCTTCTCGCGAAACTCAGGGAAGGGCGCAGTATCGTCTATCTTTCCTTCGTGATCTTCGTCGCGTCCGGAATCACGCTCTTCGTCGCGAAGCCCGATATGTCATGGGCGATGTATTCGGTGGTGTTCAATCTGCTCCTTCTCCTTATTTCTATCGTGTGTATCTATTACAGTACGGTCATCCAGTCGCGGATTATTCTGAATATCGCGATAGGGGCATTTATACTGCATGTGGTGGTTCGTTACTTCGATCTGTTCTGGAACATGCTGTCAGGATCACTGCTCTTCATAGTGACCGGTATCATCGGACTTGCGGGAGGATTTTTCCTCGAACGGAAACGGCGCACGCTTCTTGATAAAATGGATAAACCATCGCATAAAACGTCACGGCGCGTGTCATCCGGTGCATCCGTCGCAACCGTTGAGGAGGATAAGAAATGAAACGATATCAGAAAGTTCTTTTTCCCGTAGTTGTGATTCTTCAACTGTGCGTGCTTTCGGTGATGATCGCCCGGCAGGAAATCCTTCTCGCGAAAGGAACAAAGGTTACTCTCAAATGCGAGCCGATAGATCCCCGCAGTCTTTTCAGCGGAGATTATGTGATTCTCACATATTCGATATCAAGCTTCACGTACACGAGATATCCGAATCTTTCCGATCAGAAGAATCCGTATCGGGAGCACGACACCGTATATGCGGGACTCGTTCGGGAAGGTGAATTCCATACCGCGAAAGAAGTTTCCCGCTCATTGGAATATATCAAAGGGCGGTATCCTGTCTTCATAAAGGGACAGATCACGGATATATTCGGAGATATGGTTCGCGTACGCTACGGGGTTGAAAGTTACTTCGTTCCGCAGAATGAAGGAAAGATCATTGAGCAGGAACTCAAGAATGTATCAGTGGAAATATCTGTTGATGATAAAGGGAAGAGCGCAATTTCACGGCTGTTCGTCGCGGGAAAAGAAGTACGATTTTATTAGGAATTGTACGGACGCATCTCGATGCGTCCGTACAATGAGCATTATTTCGCAGATGTCTTCGGTATAACTACGATATCAACACGGCGGTTAAGCGAACGGTTCTCCGCGGTGTCGTTCGGTAGTACAGGGTTGTACTCGCCGTTTCCCGCAGCGGAGAATCTTGTCGGGTTGAGTTTCTTGTTCTGAAGAATATACATCAGCACCGAAAGCGCGCGCTCGGTTGAGAGCTGCCAGTTGTCACGGAACAGTTTTGTCTTAATGGGAATATTGTCGGTGTTGCCTTCAACATAGATCCGGTTTTCAGGATAGTTTGCCAGAATCGCGGTGATCTTGTCGAGCGCGGCCTTGATGTCCGGTTTGAGCTTCGCCGACCCGGAGTCAAAACTGATCTTGTCATCAATGTTGATAATGATCCTGTCGAACATCTTCTTGAGGCGGATCTGTCCCATTTTAATTTCGCTTTCAAGCTGTTTCTCAAGCTCGTTCGCCTGTTGACTCATGCGGTCAAGCTCGGCTTTCTGCGAGGCTGAGATATTCTTGAGGCGTGAGATCTCGTCGTTCTGTTCGGCGATGCGCGCTTCGAGAGCGGAGATCTTCTTTTCATAATCAGACTTGAGCGACGCGATTTTATCCGCGTGTTCCTTACGGAGTTTCGCGAGTTCATTCTTGAGCGCGTTGATTTCAGCGTTGAGACGTTCGTTGAGCTTCTTGTTTTCTTCTATAAGTTCTTTTTCGCGAGAACTGCCCGCCGCCTTGAGAATATCGTTCTGCTTTTCGAGATCCTTTATCCGCGCTTCGGCGTCAGCCTTGTCCTTTTCGTTCTGTTTTTCCAGATCCGCGATCTTCTCATTGAGAGCGGCTATCTGGTTCTCCAGTTCACGGATTTTACCTTCGAATTTTGACTTTTCAGCCGCATACTGCGATTTGAGTCTGTTGAGCTGAAGCTCGAGCGCGACCTTGTCGTCATATACCGCCTTGTATTCGCTTTCCCAGTACACAACCCCCGCATGTGCGGGGATCATGGCGCAAAGTGCGAACAGGCAAGACAAAATGATTGAAACAGTGCGTTTCTTCATTTCTGGCTACCGTATCCTGATTTTTTAAGTTTATCATCAGCGAGCAGAAGTTGATCGTTCGCTTTCTTGAGATCCTGATTGGCATCCGCAAGGTTAGTCATCTGTTTCTTGTGATAATCATCATACTTCTTCACTTCAACAAGATTGGTTGTGTCATCCTCTTTCTTGCGCTTCTCCTGAAACTTGAGAGCGATCTTCGCTTTCTCAAGATCAAGCTGCGCGACGAGGACGGCAAGCTCCGATTCTTTTACTTTGAATACGCACTTGTCAACATCCCGTTTGGCGGTGCGGTAATTGAAATGAGCGGTCTCCTGTGTTTTCTGAGTATCGCTCGATTTGATACCGCTCATCGCGACGGTCTGCTGCGCGTTGTCTTTGGAAAGCTGAGCGAGTTTTTCTTTTTTTACAAAAAGGTCACGCTGCGCGTCAATGACCGCGAGCTGTGATTTGCTGACTTCAATACCCTGATCGGAAATAGCGACCTGCGCTTCGGCATTGTCCTTTTCCGCTTTTTTCGCGATAATTTCACCGCCGATTTTTGAAAGAACGGCTTTCTCCGCTGAGGTCATCTCCGCGAGGTACGCGTCATCGACCGGATCCTGAAATGTCGCGCATCCTATGAATAGTATCGCGGCCAGACATGCTGGGATAATTGGCTTCATGAAATCCTCCTGTTTACATCATGATATATGCAATCATATAGCACGGGTTAATTTCAATAGTAATTTCTGCAATAATTATAAAATTGAATAATAGTATTTTTGAATATAGCCCAACCGGGCTTAGTCCATATACGGCATTCAGAGATTAAAGACGCATTCGGGGAAAAATGCGCAGGCATAGCGTTGCAAATAATTATAATATCAATATTATGTTATGGGCACTTTGAATCACTTTTTCTTTATCCCGTGTTGGCTCTTAAGATCGGATTGATACACATGATTTTATTAACCATCCTTATATGAATTACTGTGCGTGATAAAAAGAGCGGTGGGGGCGTGTGATGATAGACCAGATGATGATGGTGCGGACAACCATGTCATCGTATAGCCTCCTTGTGAGGGCACTCTGAAGGCAGAATCCGATTTATCCTTCATCAACCATTAGAGTATTTTACGAAATCAATAATGCATTTTAGTTTGAGCTGTGCAGAAATATCTTTCTATTGTATTGGGAATTGGAGATTAATCCGCGGAGCAGCTCAAACAGAGCATTTTATGGTACGCCTTGTATTATGCACTGTAATCTATTCTAAAATGCTTATATCATATCGGGAAATGCTGTAAAATCAGTGATCCGAATAACCAATTTGCGGCTTTTATCTCTGAATGCGCGGACAATCACCGTGTGTACGAATTTTCTGAAAAACCGTTGATCAGGAATGAAATGCAGAGGCGGGTTTCAGATGTTTTGCATGGAGTATTCACGGCCGACGGGATGCGGTTTACGAGAGCAAGTTCCCAATATCTATAAATTTCGTAAAATGATTGCGTGTAATGCGACATAATGGTTGAAATGGAGCGTGGATTACGATTATGGTAACGGTTCGGGATTTGCCGGTATTCGAGGGGTGAAGAGTAGGAAACTACTGCTGTACGGGATTACGTCTCGTGAACGTCTTGAATCATGTGAGTTTCAACCGCATAAACATTGATTATTATTTATTTGATGAACTGCGGTGAGATTATTGGCGTCTTTGTCTGCGCGGTGTTAAAGCGTGTCCAGACTTGTCCGGCAGTGCGGAAAGCGACCTGAATGCTTTCCGGATTTAATTAAATTATACGAGTTGATTAATTTCCTGTTTGTTAAAAAAAATTCTTGCTATTCTCTTATCCGGTACTATACTAAGTTGTCGTTAGTAAAGCTTTTCGCAAGGAAGCTTGCGGTTACTGCTTATATAAGAGGAGAGTGATTCTATGGTACGCAATTCGTTGAAATCCTTTTTCGGTGTTCTCATTGTTCTGATTTTTTGCGCGGGCGTGTTTGCGCAGGAAAAAACTGAACAGAAACCCGCTGCTCAGGAAAAGAAAAGCGAACAGGCTACAAATCTTGATAGCCCCGCAAATCAGCCGGCAGACAATTATCTTGAAAGATTCCACGCTCTTGATGTGTGTGAGAGATTGCAGGCTGAAAACCTTGAGAGAATTTACACTCTCAATGTAATCACCTCGAACTTCAAATCACAGCATTCAGATTGGGAATCGGATTATAAGACGGTATACAATAAGTATAAGGAATCCTGCGATCTCTACTTCAAACGCAATACGATTTATGCTCGTGTAAGCTTTGAAGACAACAAGAGACAGATTGATCAGCTTTTTGAAAAGATCGCGAAAGCGTATCTCAAGGACTGTGAAGAGCTTCTTTCCAAATGCGGAGATCTCCTCCTTGAGCTCACTCTCGGAGTTGATAAGAGCGGTGCTACATCCGGAAAAGATGAAGCGTCAAATATCAGCCGTTCAAGCCCTGAAATGAATAAAGCCATTTTCAATAACAAGATGCGCATCCGCATCGCGTACGGCGAGATAATGGATGGTGGCCGTTCGGTAAGTTCGCATATGCCTCATGTAGCTATATTTCACTATCGTATTGCCAAATCATACGCGATACGTATTCTCGAAGAACTTGATCCTGAGAACAACAAGGGAAAGTATGATCTGCATAAAGCGGATAATCTGAACCGTGTCCTCAATAAGCAAAGCAAGTCTTCAGCGCCTGCGAAGACCGAGAAGAAAGACGATACTCAGCCAAAGTAAGACTTCAGAGTTGTAAAATGATAACAAAAAGGAGGAGCTTGCTCCTCCTTTTTGTTATGGGTTGTTTGAATAAATGTCTGCTTCATTATTCTGAATTGGGAAAGCGATATTGCAGTGTGTACCCCTGATCTGAACATTTGTGCAGGTGCGGTATAAAATTCCGGAGAGATGTCCAATGGGTTCCTTTATGAGTTTCCAAAGTCCCTTTTCTTGTATCGCAAGCGCAATTACCGCTCTTTTTATGGTTTCGGTTCCGCATGGTGAGACGACGGAAGCTCCGATTCCCGGTCCGCCTGAATACCGGGTGGTGATTGATCCCGGTCATGGGGGGATAAATGTTCAGCCTCCCGAGAAATTCGGAGACAAGTATGATCTGATATCCGGTAAATTTCTGGATGTGTTCAAAGAAGGCGCCGCATATCGCGATGTTGAAGAAAATATCATTATGTATCAGATCGGCGCCAAAGTCCGCAAACTGCTTGCGCTCACAGAAACTGAAGATGGGTTTAACGAGTTCAGAAAGATCGCCTCTAAACATGTGATCGGTGATATTCCGCGGATTATCATTCATTCAAAACTTTCACGGGTTGATTCGAAACCCAGGGCGGAACTTGAGAAGCGCGCTGATCCGAACGTCGAATACCGTCTTTTTGATTTTCCTTCTTCGGACGGGGAGATCCTTCCCGGCAGAATTTCTTCAATCAATGCATTCAAGCCTCATCTGGTGGTATCTCTTCATTGCGCGGAATCAACATCCCGAGATAATATAGGGATGAACGCCGTCATCTGCCCTCCGTATTCCATTATGGAGAAGGGGCTTTCTTATCTCAAGGGCGAGCATCGTGGCAGAAGTTTTTTTCTGAAAAGCAGATATTCGAACTGGTTTGAGGAATCGAGTTATCCCAAGCGTTCTCTCTTTCAATGGTTTCTGAGCGATGTGTCGGTCTATTTTCTCAGCTATCATCTTAATCGCAAAAACCGGGTGGAGCCGGACGGATTCACGGGTTATCGGTACAACATGGTCAGTTGGAAATATGCAGATGAGCCGGATTGGGAAGATGACGCGAAAAAACATGAAAGCGGTTCACGATATGCGTCTTCTTTTTCCGGATATAATCCGGTAGGTTCGTACTGGGATCGCGAACGCTCGAAATATGAAGAGTACCGCCGTGACGGCGGTCCGGAAGGGTACGGCGGCGATAACGCATACGCATCGATGGAGATCATCCGTTTTGCTCTCGCGTCAATCAACAGAGCAGGATACCGTCATCGGGATCTTCGTGTCGCGAATCCGTATATATCAATCTGGTCGGTTCCGCTGTATATAAACGCGGTATCCGCGTATATAGAGCTCGGGTACATACGGATGCCGAGTTATCGGCGTGTTCTTACGAAGATGCAGGATCCGGTCGCTGAAGGAATCGCGGTAGGAATCTATTCCCTTCTAGCAGGATCTAAAACGAAACCAATGCCCGGAAAGAACACCCCCCGGGGAAAAAGTATTGACCTTGATAAATATCGGATCGATGATAAAGAAACATATTTCGATTCAGTGGTGCAATGAGAACAATCCGTATATCTTTACTTTTATTCGTATTAACTGCAGGAGGGGGAGCTGCCTTCTCCGACGGTGTTCCTGATTTCAGTTTCGCCGCATCCCGCGCAAAGCCGTCTGTCGTATATATCTCGGTGTATGATCATGAAGATGGTGATAAGCGGAAGGGGTATCTGAAAACAGGATACGGAACGGGATCGGTTATTTCCCGCGACGGGTATATCCTCACAAATTATCATGTAGTGAACAAAGGTTCGTTCTATCAGGTAGTGTTCTATGACGGAACTGAACGTGAAATAGAGAAGTTTTCCAACGGCGAATATTACATCGCTGATGACGAAACAGATCTTGCGCTTCTCAAACTCCGGGAGCCTGAGACGTATGATCTTTCACCGATTTCTTTCGGTGATTCCGACAAGCTCTCGGAAGGTCAGTGGGTGATCGCGATCGGGAGTCCGTACGGTCTTCGCAATTCGGTCACATGCGGAATTGTCTCGTCTCTCGGACGGAGCGATGTCGGGTTCACTGAAATTGAGGATTTCATTCAGACGGATGTCCCGATTAATCCGGGAAATTCCGGGGGGCCTCTTTTAAATGAAAGAGGCGAGCTGATCGGGATCAACTCCGCGATACGTACCGTATCGGGCGGATTTCAGGGAATCAGTTTCGCGATACCATCGCGCCTTGCGGAAAAGGTTTACCGCGAACTGGTTACCTACGGCCGTGTCAGACGCGGCTGGCTCGGTATTCTCGTCAAGGAATCCCGCCGGAAGGGTTCTGAACTGAAGGATATCCGGATTATTTCGGTGACAAAAGATTCCCCTGCCGCCGCCGCAGGGCTTCGCGAAGGCGATCTCGTCCGTCAGGCTGACGGATCTCCCGCGCAGAGTCGGGGAAAGCTTATGCGGATGGTGAAAGGAAAGGAAGTCGGATCGACACTGAGACTTGTCATCTCCCGCGACGGTAAACTCAAAGAGGTGTCAATTCCCCTGCGCGAAAAGGAAAGTTTCCGTAAATTGTCGCGCGCTCTATCGCGTCTTTATGAAAAGTACGGCATAGAATTGTCAGAGGAGCGGAGCGGAAGCATCGTGGTCGCGGAACTGTATCCGCAGAAAATAACCGCGCATGGGAGCGCTCTCCGTGTCGGCGATATTATCGTATCAATAAACGGCGCGAAACTCGCAGCCATGGATGACTTTGCCCGTGTGTTTACGCGTTGGGAATATGTGATTTCGAAAGCCACCGTCCTTCGAGGCGGAAAAATGTATGTTATAGATTTCAGTGCGGACAGGGAGCGCGATTAGTATGATGAAACGGATTGCCGCGGTAATACTCGTCTTCAGTATTTACGGCACAGGAGCCCTTCTCGGTGAGGAAGACAAGAAGCCCGAAGATGTAAACAGGAACAGCCGGCAGAACGAGTCTGCGTTATCCGCCACGGCGTTTCCAATCGGTACCGCGTTTATATCAAGGATCAGTTCATCGGACCTGTTTAAAAGGGACCTGCTGATAACTTCACGTTTGGGTGTTCTCGTTGAGTCAACGGCGGTTGTGCGGATTGTTGAGGATTACCGTCTCTACAGGAAGCGGTATCGTATTGTCGCACTGATGGAACCTGTCGGTGGTGTCACCATACAATATCATATCTATACCGATAATGCGGAATACCTCACCTTTCTGTCAGGGGGGCAGAAGTTCGCGTTCAAAGGCCAGTTAGCCATGATGACCCCTGTGAATTCTAAAAGAGATTTATATATTTTGGATATCATCCTTCAGGAAGGCGCCGCAATCGTTGAATAGCGGATCACTGTAAGTATATCAAAAGCAGGGAATTCAGATGGTTTTCTATTTTTCAGGCGCCAAGAAGTTTGTAATCGGAGGAATTCTTTTTACCGCAGCGGGAATCGTGATGGGATACGCCTTGTTATCATCAGGAGAAGTTGAACATCCTGTGTCGGTGGTTATTCTTTCGAGTATCGTCACACTGTTCGGATTGTCTGAATTGTGGATAGCATATGACATGAAAAGGAACGGGATTTCCGCCGATTCCGTAAGTATTCCCGCAAAATATCAGTTTTTTATTATCGGGTATCTGTTCACCGCGACAGGTTCTCTTTTCCTGCTCGCGCAGATTACTTTCGGCTTGGTGCCCCCTGAAATTTCAGCACGGGTCGCTCTCTGGCTATCAACGCTGATCTTTCTTGTTCCGGGAGTGTTCTGTCTTGCAACTTTTTTCAGGCATATGCGTTCGAAGCTCGGACGAACCGATCTTGAGAAAAAAGAGGCGAAGATAGGCTCGATTATAGGAGCAATGGTAGGGGGAGCCACTATTTACGGAATGGTGGTGGCATTCAGTGCGGTTTTCGCTGAAAAGATCGGGGCGGGTACCGCGGCGACAATAAGCATTATGTGCTCGATTTCGATTCTGTTTTTCTATCTCGCTTACAGAATACACCGCTTTTTCAAAAATAAGAAATAGTCGGGTCTCAATCAGCGGTCTGTCTGTACGTTTTTACGCCAGCAGTGCTTGTAAAACCCCTTTGATTGTGCCGGGTAAAAGTTATACGGACTGTATCGTATGGATGCACTGACGTTATACTCCAAAAAATATAAAAATGATTTGAGTTTTTTGAAATTAGCCGCATAATTATCACGACAGATAGATATATCAATCCATTAAAGGTCGTTATGCCGTAGTGAATATACGGGATGATCATTTAACGAAGAAGTGCGCGTGTAGATGTGTAAACATCGCAGTCTGTTTGGCGATGTGGTTTTGCGTATTCATGTGCCTTTGTCAGGAATTATCCGCTTCAAATAAGAGTAAAAATCTTCCGATAGTCCGTGCCGGGGAGTATAGAGTCAAAACCGATTGCCGTGCCATGTATGCGGGTGTTTTCAAGTATTTCGATTATAACATGGGAGTATTTAATGCGCTAAACGGCGGTTCGATTGATGCCGCGATTTTTCCTCCTATTACGGGGCAAAAACTCTGCCGCTATATGAATCTTTCGGGAATAAGCAGACTGAAAGGATTCGGTATTTATGAAGAGCATTGTATTGCGGCATTGAATCGTAATTCAGTAATCATCAAGCAGATTGATAAAGTCATGTCGAGTATCCATGAACGGGGAATGTATCAGGATGTATATTCCGGTTGGTTTAACAGCCGTGTAAAGACACCGGAACAGCGGCTTTTTATGGCAATACTGATTCTGTTGGCTGTATTCGCCCTGTTGTTTCTCGTCAGTTCGATTTTTGTATATACGCTTCGCCGTCTTGTCCGCCGTCGGACGCATGAGCTTGCGGTGAGCGAAGCGAGATACCGTAGTCTTGTACAGAACATCCCTCAGAGCATCTTTATCAAAAATCTTAAATCGGTCTACGTTACGTGTAATGATAATTTCGCATTAGATATCAATGTGGAAAGAGGAGATGTGACGGGAAAGACGGATTATGATTACTATCCGAGGCAGCTTGCCGATAAATACCGCGAAGACGATGCCCGGATAATGTTATCAGGTATAACGGAGGAACTTGAAGAGCCGTATATAAAACGTGGAGAAAAGAGATGGGTTTGTACGGTGAAATCACCGGTCAGGGATGAAGATGGAACCATTACGGGTATTCTCGGAATTGTCTGGGATATCACAGAACAGAAGATGAAAGATGATGAACTCAGGGAGAGTGAACGTCGGCTTTCTATGGCGGAGAGGGTTGCCAATGTAGGAAGTTGGGAGTTCGATGTGCAGAGCAGGCAAATGGTGTGGTCGAAGCAGTTGTTTCATATCTTGGAGTTGGATACTGAAGCAACCGTACCGTCGTTGGAGAGAGGTCTTGACGTGTTGCATCCCGATGACAGATCTTCCTTTCTGAATTCTATCCGGAATATTATGAACGGTGTTAATACGGATTTTACGCAGGCCAGAATTGTCCGGTACAATGGAGATATCAAGTGGGTTGAGGTGCGTGGAGAAACAGTTTGTGATGATTCCGGGAACGTCGCAAAATTGGTCGGTTCAGTCCTTGATATCACGGATTTGAAACGATCAGAGGAAAAAATCCAGGATTCGCTCGGCGAAAAAGAATCGCTGATAAGAGAATTGTACCACCGGACAAAGAACAATATGCAGGTGATATGTTCAATGCTGAGCTCCCGATCCCGGAATATCGGGGATGAGTCGATGAGGGTTGTTTTCAATGATATGAAAAATCGCATATACTCAATGGCGTTGGTTCATCAGAAGCTTTATTCGTCAAAGAATCTGTCCAGAATAAATCTGAGAGAATACGTGGTTGAGCTTGTCGGAAACGTGATCAGAAGTTATGAATTCCCGCGTCGCAAAGTTTCGACTCATTTCGAGATGGAAGAGGTGTTTGTTAATATTGATACCGCCATCCCCTTCGGGGTGGCGCTTCACGAGTTTATCGCCAATACCTGCAAGTACGCGTTTGAAGGGCGTGTGAGTGGAGATATATCCGTTACTCTGAGGAAAGGTGATGAGCTGATAGAATTCGGTCTGTCAGACAATGGTATAGGGATGGAAGTGAAAGACGGGATGCCGGTGATCAGCAGGATGGGGCTGCAAACCGCATATGCTTTAATATGCGATCAGCTCCATGGAGGTATTACCATCCGTTCTGAGAATGGTCTCCATTATCTGATACGGTTCTGTGATCATGGGAAAAAACGAAAATATTGAAACAGTGCCGCGTTGTCTGTCTTAATACCCGGATGAGAAGATAATCAATCGTGTGATTCCTCGGAGAGCTCTTTGTGTTGCATAAATACTCAGCCGTGCTGTGCGTTTGACGAAATAACGATGCCGATACTTTGCGCACATTTTGAATTACGGGGTAATATCGCGGAGAGTAACTGAATAATGTGTATGGAACATTCTGAATACCCTGGAAAACAAGCGGGGAGCCTTGCTTGGAAACCTTGAGTTATTTAGATTTCTAATACACATTTAGTACGGGTGCGGGATGTGCGGCTGAGTTCTGATAATAATGATGGGGTCGTTGTTTACGGATAAGAAGAAACAATCGGAAAGAGTATCTTTTTGCAACTTAGAAGAAAGTAACAACATGCTGTCGGAATAGTATAGTTGTGTCATATGGCATGTTTGACATTTCTTACAAAAGCGACATAAATTGATTGGAGAATGGTGTTTTTAAACAATATTTATGAAGTATGTTAAAAAAATGTCGGAAATTCCGGCAAGTTGAGAAAAAGAACGTCTATTTGGTTCGTTTTTTGAATTTATTAGTTGATTTGAGATGTGTGTTCGCTATACAGTGACCGAAACTGGCAGTGAAAGGGAACCTTTTTGGATTATTGCGGTATTAATACTGCGTTTCCTTTTGTACTCCGGGTAATCATGAATTGTTGACAGAGGGGTCTGGCTTATGGCAGAAGTGATTCTTAAAAATGTAAGCAAGGTGTATGACGGAAACGTTGTTGCCGTGAAAGATGTTAATCTTGATATTAAAGACAAGGAGTTTGCGGTACTCGTAGGCCCTTCCGGTTGCGGTAAATCCACAACGCTTCGTATGGTTGCCGGTCTTGAAGATATCACTGAAGGCGAAATCCTGATTGATGGACGTATCATCAATGATGTTCAGCCTAAAGATCGCGATATCGCGATGGTGTTCCAGAACTATGCACTTTATCCTCACATGACGGTTGAGGAAAATATGTCTTTTGGACTTAAGCTCCGCAAGCTTCCCAAAAAAGAAATCAAGGAACGCGTTTCCGAAGCTGCTGAAATTCTCGGTCTTACCGATTATCTGAAACGTAAACCGAAGGCACTCTCCGGCGGTCAGCGTCAGCGTGTTGCTATCGGACGCGTTATTGTACGTAAACCGAAAGTATTCCTTTTTGATGAGCCTCTTTCCAATCTTGACGCGAAACTTCGCGTACAGATGCGTACCGAGCTTATCAAAATTCATTCCAAGCTTCAGGTAACCTCGATTTATGTGACCCATGATCAGGTGGAAGCTATGACGATGGGAACGATGATTGTCGTTATGAACAACAAGGTCGTTCAGCAGGTCGGAACTCCTCTTGAAGTGTATAAACATCCCCAGAATAAATTCGTGGCCGGATTCATCGGATCTCCCCAGATGAACTTCATCCCCGCTGAAATCAAAGAGAAGAACAAAGTTTATTCTCTCGATTGCGGAGATTTCGAATTGAAACTTCCCGCTACATACAATGAGTGCGTTGAGAAACATGTAGGAAGACACGTTGTATTCGGAATTCGTCCGAAAGATATTTATGACAAGTCTCTCTATCCTGGACAGGTTGACGGAAACAGTGTTGTTGCGAATGTGGAAGTTGTTGAGCACCTTGGTGCTGAAGAATATGTTTATTTTGCGACAAACCGCGCATCGTTCGTTGCGAACTACGATCCTTCTCTCATCCTTCATATTGGTGATAAGAACAAGGAAGTTGTATTCGAGATGAAAAATGCTCATATCTTCGACGCTGAAACCGAGATGGCTATCCTCGGATAGTTGATAACGATTGAAAAGCAAAAGCCGTCCCTGTGGACGGCTTTTTTTGTATCTGCGGGAAAAATGTTATGTATGAAAAGAATTGACTGTTTTATAATGATTTGAGAGATAAAAGGAATATAGTGCGCTTCCCGTGCACAGGGGGATTCCGATAAATGGAGAAGAAAGTTCCACTCAAAAGCCGATCAGGCCGAGTCCGGTTTACAATCGGATTTAAACTCGTATCAATCATATCAATCCTCATAATAATTTCGTTCGCTGCGATGATATCGATTGCGAATTTCTTTTTTCGCGATAGTATAGAAAAAAACATCCAGACATATAACCTCGACATCGTTATGAAGTCATCAATGAAAGTTGAATCCGACTTCTCCACGATTCTTGACAAGGGAAATGTGGTTGCGGCTGCACTCCTCGGAGAGATCGGTAGCGGTAAGGATCGTGATGCGTTTACAGATCTTTTCTTTTCTCGCGATCGGGATCTTGTATTTATAGGTGTGGGGGTGCGTGATCCGAAGGGAGGTATTTCCCTTAAAGCGAAAGTTGTCAACGATCAGTTCTTTCAGGAAGCATCGGTTGCTTCGGATGCGATTGATAAGGCGATTATTTCGGATGAGCCGTATTTTATCCGAAGTTTCGGCGGACAGAGTGAAGTGCATAACGCGTCGCCTTTTTTCGGTCAGCCTATAATCGGAATCAGCGCTCCTTATTCAAAAACCGATCCTTCACATGCGGAAGCAATTATAATTATATATGTAAAAATGGATCGGTTCCTTGCTGTTGTCCGGTCAGGAGACGCTCTAAATAAGGTTTTTGTCGCGAATACCGACGGTGATCTTATCGCGCATGATGATCCGGCTCTGGTTAACGCGAAGACAAGTTATCTGGATCTGCCTATAGTAAAAATGATGCTTAAGAGCCAGAATCAGAATGCGCAGACGACATTTGATTACAAGGGCCGTAAATACCTCGGATCGTTCAATAAAATACGTTTCGGGGGGATCGGCATGATCGCGATGGTCGACCATGCGTATGCGTTCGCTGACGCGGAGAAGATGATCCGCAGAAACCTTTTTATCGCGCTGATTGTCCTGAGTTTGGCTATTCTTGTGATATACTATTTCTCTAAAACACTTACAAATCCCGTGAGACGTTTGGTGGGTGCGACTAAGGAAATTGAAGAAGGACGATTCAATGTGGATATCGTTCCGAGTTCACGGGATGAGATAGGACTTCTTACCGAATCATTCGTGAATATGGGTAAGGGGCTTGCTGAGCGTGAGAAAATGAAAGACGCGTTCGGGAAATTTGTAAGTAAAGATATCGCGGAACGTATTCTTCGTGATGAGATCAAGCTCGGGGGAGAACGGAAAACCGCCGCGATATTCTTCTCTGATATCCGATCGTTTACCGCGATTTCGGAAAATCTTCAGCCGGAAGAGGTGGTGGAGTTTCTGAATCAGTATATGACGCGGATGGTCGGCTGTGTGAATGATACCAAGGGTGTTGTTGATAAATTCATCGGTGACGCGATCATGGCGGTATGGGGTACTCCTATCTCTCACGGAAATGATACCGCGAACGCGGTGGAGTGTGCGCTTCGCATGCGTACGTCACTTCAGGAATTCAACAGGGATCGGGGCGGCCCGAAGAAACCTGTAATAAGGATCGGGTGCGGAATTAACACGGGACCGGTGCTTGCGGGACAAATTGGATCGCAGGACAGAATGGAGTATACCGTGATCGGTGACGCGGTGAATCTCGCGTCCCGTATTGAATCGCTTAACAAACCATTCGGTACGGATATTCTGATTTCCGAGGATTCATATCAGACTATAAAAGATCTGTTTGCCGTTGCGCCGATGGAAAAAATTATGGTGAAAGGCAAAAAAGATCCTCAGCAGATATACGCCGTTCTTGCGCGGAAGAGTGATCCATCCGGTGTCAAAACTATTACAGAACTCCGTTCTCTGCTGAATATAAACGAAAAAGATCTCGTGAAATACGATCCATCACATGAAGAAAAGAAATATGAGTTTATCAAGTAAAGATATTATCGTCACTGTCACCGCTCTTGGCGTAATAGCCGCGGCATCATATGGTCTCTATCGGGATTTTATGATGACTTCCGCCGGTACGCAGGAGCAGATAGGTACGATCACATACAAGAAGAAGACCGCTGAACGCAAATTCTCCTCTCGCTCAACGTGGGAGGGTCTTGCGAAGCAGGCGCCTGTCTATAATCATGATACAATACGCACCGCAGACGGAGCATCGGCAGTGGTCAATCTCAATGACGGTACGGTTATTGATCTTGATGAGAATACTCTTGTCGTGCTTGCGGTTGACAAAGGCGAGTCGTCTGTTGATGTCGGATCAGGTTCGTTATACGCCAAAGGCGGCGGGGGGGATTCGGATCTCACCGTCCGCTCCAAAGGCGCGTCTGTGTCCACAAAGAAAGGTGCGCTTTCATTCGCGCTAGGCAAAGATGACGTGAAACTCAACATGGTGTCCGGGGGTGCGTCCGTTAAAATGGGCGGATCTGTTCAAGCTCTTTCCGGAAATGACGCGATACGGATGGCGGGCGGAAAGGTTGAGAATAATAAATCATCCGTGATACTTGAGTCTCCGGCTCCTTCCGCGTTTATCATTGTCAGTAAGGGCGGTTCGGAAAATGTCCGTTTCTCGTGGAAGGGAGAGGTCGAAAAGCCTGTTCTCCTGATAGGTAAAACCCGCAGCCTGAAAAACGCTGATAAACTGAAATCAACGAGCGCAACGGGTACAACCGCCACTAAAAAACTTTCAGCGGGAGAATACTTCTGGAGGGTGGTGTCCGGGAACGGCGATGCGTCTGATGTGCGGAAATTCGTCGTCGTTGAGGATTCCGAGATTCAGCCGCTTTCGCCAAAAGGGACCTCGTTCACTTCTGTCGATGAGAAACCGATGATATCGCTTCGATGGAGTGAGAGCAGTCTCGCGGCAATGTATGAGATGGATGTATCCCGCGATCGGGGATTCCGTGAAATAACCAAAAGTGTGCGGACTAAAAGCACCTCGATCGGATTTGATCCTCCTGATGAAGGAGAATATTTCTGGCGGGTGAGGGGAGTGTATCCTGACGGAAGCAGGGGAGCGATCAGCGATACTGCGACATTTACCTTGTCGCGGTCGAAGAATCTTCCTCCGCCCGATCTGGTATCTCCCGGGTATGACGAGAAGATAGGGGTTGCCGCTCTTGAACAGGGAGTATCATTTATCTGGCGCGCGGTTGAAGGAGCGTCAGGGTATAGGATAGAAGTCGCGCATGATACTCATTTTTCGCAGGCGGTTTCCGTGGAAACGAAGACCAACAATGCGGTGATCAGAAAGGGGATTGAAACGGGACCGTATTTCTGGCGGGTTGTCGCGATTTCACCGAAAGGCCATTCATCATCACCGTCTGATATGCGTCCGTTCGAAATGATCAATGTGATGGGTGTTGAACTTGTGCCCGCACATTTTGAACCGGGTAAGGGAGTTGTCTTCTCGTGGAAAGACGGGAATAACGCACCGCAATACAGGATAGAACTCGCAAAGGATAAATCGTTTTCTTCTACCGTGTTTAAGAAAGAAATAGGGGGGAGAAAAATAACAGTACCGGATCTGCCTGATGGTGAACTTTTCTGGCGGGTGTCTCCTTTGTCCGGAAGCGGGAAAATAATAACCGTGAGCGGAGTGGAAGCGGTGCGGGTTATGGCTGTGCTTGAATCACCGATGATAATAGCTCCCGCGAAAAATGAAAAGATTGAAATAGCCCGGCTTAATAAGATTGAGTTTAAATGGAAAAAAGTCAGCGGCGCGAGTGCGTACAGATTCGAGATTTACAAGAGCGCTCTTGGCGGCGAGAAGAAAGTTTATGAGGAAGATATTACCAAAAATACATACGCTTTCAGTAAGTTCGATCTTCTGTCTAACGGAACATTTTCGTGGCAGGTCAGGGCGCTTCGAAAAGTGGGAACTACAGTTGATAAAATGAGTTCTCCATCAAAAGAATTTTTCACTATACCGGCAGGACCGAATCTTAAAGCACCGAATGTAAGGACAATCAAGGTATATGTCGAATAACAAGATACTGTTTCTTTCGGTAATTCTTGCGGCGATGATATCGATCACTCCGCTGTACGCTCAGGACAAAGTGTACTATAAAGCGCGTGTTACGTGGCAGGGAGTCGCGGGTGCGGGCGGATATCTCGTCGAGATTAAGGATGAATCGGGAACTGTCGTATTCAGGAAGGAAACTCGCGGGAGTGAAGTCGTCCCAAGGCTTCCGGCTGGTGATTATATGCTCCGGATATCTGTTCTTGATAAGTTCCAGACTCTCGCTGATTCGACTCCATGGACGAAGATTGCCGTTCGCCGCACGGAAACTCCGTTTTTTGAGTCAATCACCCCGTCAAAATTCATTGCCGGCGGCAAGGCTGATGATGTCACGGTTGATGGAGATTCATTTGATGAAAAGATGACTGTATCAGTAAGAGGAAGATCCGGTACTGTTCCCGTGACCGGCCTGGACAGAAGCTCAAAAGAGAAAGTCACGTTTGATCTTGATCTGACGAACGTTCCCGAAGGTTCATACTCGCTTGTTCTTGAGAATCCCGAAGGAAAAAAACTCGTTGTTGACAACAAGATACTCGTTGAAAAAGAAGATCCTTCTGTAGCCCGGGACCGGGAGGCAAGAAAAGGTCGTGTATATGCGGCACTGGGATATGAGCCTCTCATGCCGCTGTCTCCGTGGAATTCTGTGCTTAAGCCCTCTTTCGCCGGAGGAAATGTTTTCGTTGCGCATTCGTTATGCGGATTGCCGTTCATGGGTACGGGAGATACCGCAAAAAAAATCGGCGTTGAACTGATTGCCGACATGAATAGATTCAAAACAAAAGAAGGAGAAAACCGGCGGACAGGTACAATGAATTTGTACTCCGCGTATGCGGGAATGTATGGTACGTTCCCGATAGGAGCCCTTCCACTTGAGTTTGTCATTCATGGCGCGATGGGATACGGACGTTCTACTTTATCTCTCAGCGGAAGTGAAGGATCACAGACCTATACATCCGGTGTCATCTGTTTCCGCGGAGGTCCCGCACTCAGGTATTATATCGGACAGACGGTGTACGCAGAATTGGGAATCGATTATAAACGCTACTTCTTCAAGGGAGAGCAGTTTCAAGGTGCCGCCGGTATCCTCCGTTTCGGAGTCAGACTCTGATCGCATCGTGTCCGTGCATAAAGCGGTTGATTTCCCTACGCGGGTGTGAGATTTTCGTCCTATAGTTGTTTTCGGCGTAGGGAGCCTGATCTGCCAGACAGGTGCTCTTCTGTTTCTCCCGGATAAGGGGGGTCTATGGATGATCATGAGCGCGGTGCGAATCATAAAAAAATGGTGCGAGGGCCGCTTGTTTCAATTCTAATCGCGCTTCTGCTTGTTACCGCAGCCGTTTCCGCTTTACTTGTCTACTCTGAAAAACGTGCCATGGAAGAATCGCTGATTGTGTCGGCGCGTTCAATTTCCTCGATGGTTTTTTTGTCATGGCGCTGGAATGCCGGTTACGGCGGTGTCTACGTCGAGCGTCGCGGTCAAATCTCTCCTTCTGACGCCCTGTCAGGTGTCGGTAACCGTATGCCATATGATAAACGCGGACCGCGTACTATGATGCGTGAACTTTCAGAGCTTGCCGCCAATGATGGTTCTTTATCGTTCGGGATTATCGGTATTGATGTACCGGAAGATCTTGACTCATTCGAAAAAAACGCGCTTGCGTCGATTACCAAGGGAAAAAAAGAAGTATATCAGATTGAACATGGCGAGACCCTATGGGTTTTCCGTTATGTGACACCTCTGTATCATGATCAGCGGACGATTCATCCCCGGGGCATAGCTGTTCAGGAAGGGAGAGTGTTCGGCGGTATCAGCGTGACGCTGGATGCTGATGACGCGATGAGAAAATTCCGATCCCATTGTATCATTATCGGCGGAGCGGCGGCCGGAATATTCACTATCATCATGATTTTCATATCGGCGATGTTCGGGAAAATCGGACGCAAAGTCATCCGGGCGCATGAGCACATCAGAACGTACGGATTCAATGATCCTCTTACAGGCGCGTTGAATATGAAAAGCGCCAGCGACCGCCTCTGTGAAGAAACCTCAAAAGCCAAACGCATGCGTCATCCTCTTAGTATTATTCTCGTGAATATGGATCATCTCAAGCGTATCAATGACAGATACGGGTATCAATCAGGAAGCCGGATTTTACGTTCTTTTGTATCACTTGTGCGGACCGATCTGCGTCCCTATGATGTGGTTGGACGTCTGTGCGGAGAGGGCTTTATTCTGATTCTTCCGGGGATCACCAATCCGGAAGCGATTGTGATCGCTGAACGTCTGAGGGGGAAAACATGCCTTGAATGCGCAATGCTTTCCGGAATCCCCGGAGTGATAGAAGTAACCGCGAGTTTCGGTGTGTCATCATTTGATGAACAGTCGGACACCGCGGAAGCGATTATCAAACGGGCAGAGCGGGCGCTCACACGCGCGAAAAACGAAGGGCGGAACAGAGTCGAAAGTTGAAAATGACCTCTTGACAGGAGTGTATGCCGGATCAATAGTGTGACTCTGTATGCATGAGAGGTCGCGCGGTATGGAAAAAATTCTGGAAATACGCAATCTTGTTAAGCAGTATCCGTCTGTGTGTGCGGTAAACGATGTCAGTTTTGCGATTGAGCCGGGTATTTGCTTCGGTCTTCTCGGCCCCAACGGCGCGGGGAAGACAACTACGATTGAAATTATCGAAGGAATTACCCGCTCCACCTCCGGTGAAATAAGGTACAAAGGTTCTCCGCGTGATTCATCATTCCGCACTGAAATCGGCGTTCAGCTTCAGAATACTGAACTTCCCCAATTCCTGACTGTCCGGGAAACTCTTGAACTATACCGCAGTCTGTATCCCCGGCGAACACCTCTGCAGCGTCTTATCGATATATGCCGTCTTGAAGAGATTGAATCCAGGGATAACGCGAAAATATCGGGTGGGCAGAGACAGCGGCTTCTTCTCGCAATCGCACTCGCCAATGATCCTGAAATCGTGTTTCTCGATGAACCGACAACCGGGCTTGATCCCCAGGCTCGACGCCATTTATGGGAGATCATCGGAGAGATTAAGTCACGGGGAAAAACAGTTGTTCTCACCACGCATTACATGGAAGAAGCGGAGATCCTCTGCGACAGGCTTGCGATCATGGATCACGGAAAAATTATTGTGATGGGTTCTCCCCGAGAATTGCTCGACCAGCATTGCCGCGGTGCGGCGATTACACTCGCGGGATTTTCAGACAGCTCGATTCTTGATTCTCTCGGCATCAAATGGTATCAGATTGAAGACAGCGTTGAAATCCAGACCGATTCCATCAATGAAACGATTCCGCTTCTTGTGTCGCGGGGGATTGATTTGTCTAGAATGACAGTCCGTTCCCAGAATATTGAAGACCTTTTTCTGAAGCTGACCGGATCGGATCTGCGGTCGTAGGAGTACATCATGGAAGATAAAACACCATCTAAAACAAATTCCGGTTCATCAGGTAACGCATGTGTTGATTCGGCGCGATTCTCGGGATTGCGTTGTTCATTGTCCCGTGTATGGCGGATATTTATCGCACGGAATAAAGAGTTCTACCGTGACAAGGCATCGTTTTCATGGAATATACTTTTTCCATTTCTCATAATAATCGGATTCGGAGTGATATTTTCGGGCGGTGGTAAAAGCGAATATAAGATTGGGGTAGTGGGATATAGTGAGTCTGTTGAGAGCGTAAGCCCCGAGGTTAAGAGGTTCATCTCGACGCGATATGTCGAGTTTGTCCGTTTCGATTCAGTCGATGACGCGCTTGTGAAACTTCAGCACCACCGCATTGACATGCTCGTCGATTTCAGTTCATCACGTTACTGGATGAGCGAATCGTCACCAAAAGGTTATATCGCGGAAAAGATTCTTCTCGGCGCTGAAGCCGGAAAAACCTCCTTTACGAAACAGATTGTGACATTGCGGGAGATTCCGTATGTTGAGTGGATATTTCCCGGAATACTCGCGATGAATATCATGTTCAGCGCATTATTCGGTGTCGGGTATGTGGTTGTCCGTTACCGGAAGAACGGAGTTCTGAAACGGTTGAGCGTCACCCCCGTGCATCCATGGGAATTCCTGACCGCGCAGATTCTGTCCCGGTTATTTGTCATCATGGTAACGACCGCGTTTGTGTATGCTGGTTGTGCGTTAATTTATAACTTTGAATGCCGGGGATCTTATCTTCTGCTGACGTGTGTATTCGCTCTCGGAAGTTTCTGTCTTATCTCGCTCGGTCTGCTTGTCGCGTGCCGCAGTGAAAGCGAGGAATTCGCGAACGGTGTGCTCAATCTGCTCACATGGCCGATGATGTTCCTATCCGAGGTATGGTTTTCTCTTGAGGGAACAAACCCGTGGGTACAGAAAGTCGCGGCAGTGTTTCCGCTTACGCATATGGTCGATGCGTCGAGAAGAGTGATGAATGACGGAGCGACATTTTCGGACATCAAAATGCATATGCTGATACTCGCGGGAATGTCGGTCGCGTTCATTTCTGTCGGATCTGTGTTCTTCAAGTGGAGAAAAGACTGATCGTCGTTGATGAGACGGATCTTTTTACGCGAGTAAACTGACAACCGTAATATGAATTATCGCCGCGATCGCACATACGATTGCGATGTAACGATGCGCTTTCCGGATTGTCGTGTTTGTCCGTTTTCGGAAAAGAAGAATTCCCATTATGAGAAGTATGTAGCCGGCTGAAATGGCCGATATTCCGGATACTGACAGGGGGTCAATCGATTCCGCGAGTTCGTGGTGAAAAATTGTGTATCCGTGCGCGGCGAGAAGCGAGATAGCGATGATTCCCGCTGTCGGATGAATCATACGGAGAAATGTGACCAGCGTTTTTAGAGCGCTGTCGATTGAGTTGTGAATGTTGATTTTGCGTTTTGAAATAATTACCAGTAACGTTCTGACCGCGAAATAAGACAATGCTATCATTCCCGCCATTACTCCGATTCCGGCGATTTCTTTTCCCGTATCTATAACAGTGCCCTGATTGAATCGGGAGGTCCAGGCGAAAAAAGCGTCGGAGATAATATACGCGGCAAGGAGAATAAGTACGCATGTGGTAGTCACCGTGGATGAAGACTCGATGGCCTTGCCGATTAGTAAAATCACTTTTTTCATTTCATGCCTCCGTCAGAATTGAGCGCTTTTGGGTGCGCGGGGAAACGGGATCACATCGCGTATATTCTGCATGCCGCTGATGAACTGAACCGCGCGTTCAAATCCGAGTCCGAATCCCGCGTGGGGAACTGTTCCGAACCTGCGCGTATCAAGATACCACCAGTAATCATCAGGATTAAGATTGAGCTCTTTCATTCTTGCGACAAGAAGATCGTAACGATACTCCCGTTCGCTCCCGCCGATAATCTCGCCGACGCCGGGCACCAGTACATCCATTGCGCGGACTGTTTTTCCGTCTTCGTTCTGACGCATATAGAATGCTTTGATCTCTTTCGGATAATCTGTTACGATCACTGGTTTTTCAAAAGTCTTCTCGGAGAGATATCGTTCGTGTTCGGATTGAAGGTCTTTCCCCCAGACTACGGGGTATTCAAACTTTTCACTTCCTTTCTGAAGAATGGTTATCGCTTCCGTATACGTTATGCGTGCGAATTCTGATGATGATATTTTCTCCAGACTTTCAATTGTGCCGGGGCGGATTCTCTCGTCAAAAAATTTCATATCATCGGGGCATTTGTCGAGACAATGCCGGAAGATATGTTTGAGAAAACTTTCCGCGAGATCCATGTCGTCTTCGAGTTCGGCGAACGCGACCTCCGGTTCTATCATCCAGAATTCGGAAAGGTGCCGTGACGTGTTTGAGTTCTCGGCACGGAATGTAGGTCCGAAGGTGTAAATTTTCCCGAGCGCCGTTGCGAGGAGTTCACCTTCAAGCTGGCCGCTTACCGTGAGACCGGAACGCGCGCCGAAGAAATCCTGCGAGAAATCAATGTGTCCGTCGATCATCGGCGGGTTGAGCGGATCGAGAGTGGTTACGCGGAACATTTCTCCCGCACCTTCACAGTCACTCGCGGTGATGATTGGGGTATGCACGTAGAAAAATCCCTTTGACCGGAAAAACTCATGCACTGCGAACGACAGTTCGCTCCGTAGCCGGAATACCGCGCCGAAACTTGTTGTCCGCGCGCGAAGATGCGCGATGTCGCGCAGGAATTCGAATGAATGGCGTTTCTTCTGAAGAGGATACGTCTCCGGATCGGCGCTTCCGAATATGGTGATCGAAGACGCACGGAGCTCGAAGCTCTGTCCCTTCGCGGGAGAAGGCACAAGGTCTCCGGTAACAGCCAGACTCGACCCGGTAGGGATTGACCTGATTTCATCGTAGTTCGGTAGTGTTGTATCCGCGATAATCTGGATGTTCTTTATATGTGATCCGTCATTCAGTTCGATAAAGGTGAGGTCTTTCCCCGTTCTGGTGGTTCGAACCCATCCTTTGACAATTACACCTGAAGCAGGTGTCTCGGCATGGATCAGGTCGGTAACGGGGGTATGGTTCATCGGAAAACTCCAAAGGATTATAGAGCCAGAAAAGACTCGCGCCCATTCTTCTATCTTCAAGTGTGATATGTAAAGATTTTTTCATTGCATTATTCTGCTTCTGTGATCCTCTTTTACTGGCGTTTTGGTTCCTTTCAGGACGCTGAATAAATAAAAATGATGACATTGTTTTAATGGGTTTCCGCGTTATGCGGACAATACTATTTCGGATCAACTCACACGTATAATTGGTATTCAAGGTTCTTACCGGCTCTTGATACGGAGATTATTGCTTATGCGGAAAGCATTAATAACACGGTTTAAAGGGTTTTTTAATCAGCGGAGTTTGAGAAAGGATGTCTGGGCCGTGTTTGTCGTGATGACAGTGGTCGGGATAATCTCATGTGTAATTGTGACAATCGGTTCATATCGGGGTCTTACTGAAAACGCACAGAAAGACAGCCTGGCTCTTATCCGAAGTACAGGCGCGGTCGTAACGGGATATCTTGAAGATCCGTTTTCGGTAATCCGGGTTGTGGCGATTTCATCTGAGAAAATACGCTTCATCCCGACAGATAAAGTGGAGGATATGCTCGCCTGGCGTTTGCGGGTGTCTCCCAGTTTTGACAGCCTGATGGTGATGGATAAGAAAGGGATCGTACGTCATGTCGCTCCGTACGATCCTATCCTGATCGGGAAAGATATGTCCAAGCCCTATTTTTCTGTTTTCACGCATACTATCAACAGAGATACCCCGTATCTGTCAGGTGTATATCTCTCTCCTCTTACAGGCGCACCGACTGTCAATATAGCAATGAGAAACAACCAGGGAGTGGTCGCGGGTTCTCTCAGTCTGAAAAGTCTCGTAGAAAAAATCAATTATATCCAGGGTTCTTCCAATCTCAGGATATCGGTTGTTGATTCGGACGGAGTGTTTGTCGCTGACTCTGATAAGAGTCTGGTTGCGCAGAGCGTTGTGTCGCCTGACTTCAGGATAATCCGCAATCTGAAAGGATCAACAAATACATTTGTGACAACAAGGGGAGATAAGAAATACCTGGCGACCGCTTCACGTCTGCGTAATGCGGGATGGTATGTGATAGTATATTACGACAGGGATGTGATTTTCTCATCGGTGCGCAGAGCGGTAATTGTAAATGTAGTGGGGTTTGTTCTCCTTTTGCTGATCGCGGTCGGATCACGATTGATGTTTCTCCGGATTCTGACGAGGTCGGTTGATTCGATTATTGAGTTTTCCAAACATATGGGTGACGGTGATTATCGTACAGCCGCTCAGCTTCCGGTGTATCCTGAATTTATTATTCTGTCTGAAAACCTTAATGGCATGAGACGTAAAATTGATGAGAGAAAATCGGCTCTTGAGGCCAGCGAACGGAAATTCCGCACAATCATAATGAACATTCCTGTGGCTCTCGGTATCATGGATATAAGCGGAAATATGGTGTTTCTCAATCCCGCATTTGTCGAGCTGTTAGGGTACAATAGTGATGACATTCCGAAAATAAGGGACTTGCGGTATCATGGATTCCCCGAGGACACGTGTTGCAGTCAAGCTGCCGTCGATTTCGCCAGCTATTTTGATTCTTTTACTGAGGGACTTCCGACATCAGTTAAGTCCCATGAATGTGAGCTGGTATGCAAGGACGGGTCGCGGCGTCATGTAGTGATATCCTCAACCGTGTATGAGAAGATGGTTTATAACGTGTTTATTGATATTACGTACCGCGTTGAAGCTGAGCGGGAGATTCACGAACTGAACCGTAGTCTCGAATCGCGGGTTGCTGAAAGAACAGCACAGCTTGAAGAACTCAATGCAAATCTGCTCGTTGCGAACAGGGAACTTGAAGATGCGATGAACAGGCTGACTGCCGCACGGGACAGTCTTGTGGAAAAAGAAAAGATGGCGGTGCTCGGACAGCTTGCCGCCGGAATCGCGCATGAGATTAACACTCCGCTCGGCGCTATCGTGTCATCCAATGACACGATAGGACGTAATCTAGATAAACTGCACGAAAAATTGTATCCGTTTTACTTGTCGCTTAACGAATCAGATTTCAGATTCTTTAACAAGGTGGTCGAGATGGCCACCGGGAAAACAAATGATGACAGAATGCACCAGAGAAGAATCAAGGCTAAGCGTCTTAATGATGAGCTTTCCGAAAAGGGAATAGGAAATGCTGAAGCTGTCTCTGATCTGCTTGCCGATCTCGGCCTTCATGAAGACGCACGCGTGATTATGGAAGATCTCAGGAAAGAGAACGCCCTGAAAATTCTTCAAATGGTTTATGTGCTGTGGAGTTTCCGGATGTCCACACAGATCATTGCCCAGGCATCGGAGAAAGCGGCGAAGGTAATATCCTCTCTCCGGATATATCTCTATCCATCAAGAGATGAGAGCCCCGAAGTGATAGATCTTACCCTTACAATAGACGCGGTTTTGGAACTGTATTATTATAAAATGCGAAGCGGGATCAAAGTAGTAAAAACATACAGCAAAGTTCCTTCCGTTGAATGTTATCCGGATCGTCTCGGACAGGTTTGGACGAATCTTATCAATAATGCGCTCTATTCAATGGATTACAAAGGCACTATTGAAATAGTCGTCGGACAGAGCGAAGGATCTGTTGTTGTTTCGATCGTTGATGACGGTCCGGGGATTCCGGAGAATATACGTGGATTTATTTTCAACAGCATGTTCACGACGAAGAAAGCGGGAGAGGGAACCGGTCTGGGACTTGACATCGTCCGCAGGATCGTTGAACTCCATCAAGGACGGATCGAATGCGAAAGCCGTCCGGGGCGCACGATCTTTACCGTAACCATCCCGTGCCGCCGGTCGTAAAGCCGATCTGATCAATATTGCGGAGGAATTGTGTCTGACGAAATGATTGAGGAATGGGACTGGGACAGCGTTACCCCGACAGGCCGGGCCGTATTGCGGGATGAGGCGCATCGGAAAGGTATTCCTCACGAAGGAGTTCACCTCTGGATTCTATGCACGATTGAATCAATACCTCATATTCTTCTGCAACGGCGCGCTCCGCACAAGGAATTCTATCCCGGATATCTTGATATCACTGTCGGCGGACATGTGGTATTCGATCAGAAAGAAGATAAACTCGGAAAAGAATCGTTTGAAGAGCTCGGAATAATTCCTCCGAAAGACAAACTCATTGATCTGGGATATTTTAAATACGAAGAATCGATACCGGAGTTTTCGCTTGTTCATCGCGAAATTCAGCATGTATGGATTCTTTTCGACGACAAACCACTTGATGAATATACTTTCAATGACGGTGAAGTCGACGCACTCGCGGCGGTGGTTCTCGAGGAATTCCGAGAGACTCTGTCAGATGGAAAACCGAGCGGAGGATATCTGTATGACGGCCGGACAATAACTAAAACGGTGTTCACTCCGGAGATGTTTCATCCCTTATTTTTCAAAGGACCGATGGTTGAATACATGGCAAAATTGTTTGGTGAAATTGATGCTGTAATTCGACGTGATGCATTGCGATGACTGAAATAAAAACGAAATGAATTAATTGGGAATGACGGTGTTGTGTGAAGACATATATGTTGAACAGAATCTTGAATTGGCCGGACTGAGTGCGCATAACGTTGTTACTCAATACGCGAAGATAAGTGTATGATGATGAGTGGAGATCTGCGCGGCCGAACCATTCGGGACGGAAAGAAGTGCCGCGTTCGCGGGAGGAAAGAGATATAATGAGCCGGTGCGTTTCGCTGAAAATGTCGTGGATACGAGACCGGTTGCGGAGACTCGTTCATAGAGCGTTTCTCGTGATATATGGGCGTACCGGAAATATCACGGCTGCAATGTCCGCGGGTGCGGATGCTGCTGTTAAAATTCAGGCCATTTCGGCGGAATTTAACCGGAAGATTCCGGAATTGTAAGTCTTTTTTTTCTTGCGGACAGCGGCAATCGTGTATACACCTTCCCGAGGAGGAACAATGAAATATATACTATTGATTGCGGCACTGTTGTTCTCGTCATCGCTCTACGCTGACACCTCGGTGTCGATGATGCTTGGCGATGTCAAGATCCAGAATCAGGGATCATCGTCATGGCAGAAGGTTAAAAGCGGACAAAAGATAAAAACGGGTGATACGATACAGACCGGTGCGGGAAGTTTCGCTGAAGTAAACGCCAATGACAATATAATCAGGATACAGCCGAAGACGAAAGTCCGTTTCGGGCAGAATCTTGTTAACAACAAGCCGCAGGGAGCGCTTTCCGTATTCGCGGGAAGCGTAAACTGCAAGATGGATAAGCTTAAAAAATCCGGTGACGGGTACAACGTGAATACCGCTTCCGCGGTGTGTGCGGTGCGGGGAACGGAATTCGATGTGGCGGCCTCGGCTGACGGACAGACGGTGCTTCAGGTGACTGAAGGATCAGTCGAATTTGAAGGCCTTTCCAGTTCAGTACTTGTGGCGAAGAATCAGGAATCATTGGTGGAAATAGGTAAGAATCCCGAACCGGTGAAGCTGATCAAAAAACAAAACTGGGAAAAATGGGCGAATGAATCGTCATTAGATGTAAAAGGTAAGGAGCAATCCATAATTGAGGGATGTCTGATGAAGATGAGGAAGCTGGACTCAGACATTACGCAGTTGGAGAATGAGCGGGAGGTTGCGAGGTCGGAAATGATCAGGCTTTTTGCGGAATCAAAAGAAGCGGGAGATTCCGGTGACAGGGAAAAAGCAAAAAAACTTGCGGGCGAAGCCGAGCGGAATCACACGATTTCATCATCAAAGTTCAGCATGGCTTTTTATCAGGCTTCGAGAATTGATCTCGTGAAAGGCGTTGCGGATAATGCGTTTCTTTCTGCTGAAGATAGACGCGTTGTTCAGGATTCATTTGATGAAATCAGTAGGATTTACACGAAACATTTTATCAAGTATATAAAGCCGATAAATGATGCGGCGCTAAAGCGTCAGGAAAAAAAGAATAAAAAATAGTCCGCAGAGGACAGGAGGTCTTATGAAAAAGTACATCTTTACGATTATGATAGTTTTATCTTCGTTGTTTTTCTTCGGGTGTTTTACTGATGATGAAAAGAGTGCTTCGATTGAGGGTCGGATTGAAGCGCTTGAGAGTGCCATTAATAATCACGACTTGGAAGCATACATAGGGTGTTTTCTGAGTTCTTCATTATACTATGATACTTATGAGCAATCACAGTTTGATGACAAGTTCGGGGGAACCACGTATAATTTCGGTTCTGTAGTTATTACCGGAGACATAGCGAGCTGTACATCAACGAAATCAACAACTGGTGAAGATACTTATCCGAACACCTTTGAAATGGTTAAGGATGGGGATGAATGGTATATCAAAGAGTGGCTTGAAAATGGCATAACAGTATGGCAAGTTCCTGTGAAAAAATAGGTCAGGTGTTTCAGGATAACATTCATCACGACGCGTTTGACATTTTATACGTTGACCGCAGGAAAGAATGAGAAATGTCAGACTGATCTATGATTAAATAAAAAGCCACGCATCTGTATGTGTGGCTTTTTTATATTGAATATATCTGTAGAGGTTATTGCCGTCTTTTATAGTATTTCTTAATCTGCTTCGAGAGGTTTTCGCATAGATCCGGAGCGGCCAGCGAAAGTGATTTCTTCACAAGCGAAAGTTTATCCATAGCGGAACCTGTTTTCGCAAGTTCTCCGAGTTTGGTGAACGAATTCTTGTAAGAATGAGTAATTGACGCGCTAGCGAGAATTTCTCCCGTTTCAATGTCGACGATTCTTGTGCTGATTCCGGGCTTGAGAACTTCTGATACGCGCTCCGAGCTGCCGAGACTCTTTGTGTCGGAAGTATACTGAGCTGCTGAAAGCTCAACAAAGACAACCGCGTCGGCGCCAAGCACTTTCCCGACCTGCTTCATCTTCGATGAGTCCACAAGACCAGTCATGCTGAGATTCATTTCTTTTAGAATATCGCTGAGCCGCTGGCGTTCAATGATTCGGAATGTATCAGTTTTTATAAGTTCATTGATATATTCGGATGTCGACTCATCACCGATTGAGTCATAACTCTTATCTCCGGTGCCGTTTCGTACGTCGCTGACGATTATAAGGAGACGCTTTTCCGGTTTCGCATTCTTCTGAGATGAAGAACAGGTAACGCAAAGCAGTAATGGCAATAACAGAGCTAAAAATTTCATCGGACCCTCCATGAGTTCATCTATATGGAAGCGCCGGATATAATTCATGTCAAGTAAAATGATCGGATGGAATACATGGCCGGCGGAGCGTGAGCCGGCCGGCCATGCGGTGAGGTTCTATTTTGAGTCAGTATCCTTATCTCGGATCTCGACGCGTCGTATTTTTCCGCTGATCGTTTTTGGAAGCGAGTCAACAAATTCAATAATGCGCGGATATTTGTACGGAGCGGTTTCTTTTTTAACATGCTCCTGAAGTTCGTGAATTAGATCATCCCCCGGCTTGTAATCCTTTGTCAGTACGACTGTCGCTTTGACAACCTGACCGCGATCCGGATCAGGTACTCCGGTGATAGCGCACTCAAGAACGGCTGGATGCTGGATAAGAGCGCTTTCAACCTCGAAGGGTCCGATTCGATAACCGGAACTCTTTATAAGGTCATCAGAGCGTCCCACAAACCACAGGAAGCCGTCTTCGTCCATCCATGCGGTATCTCCCGTAAAGTAATACCCGTCATGCCACGAGTCTTTTGTCCGCTCGTCATCCCTGTAATATCCTTTGAATATCCCGAGAGGATTTCTTTTGCTTGTGTTGATTGCGATCTCGCCTTCCTCGCCGACTTCGCATTGTTTGCCTTCTCTGTCGAGCAGCTCAATGTCGTACGTAGGTGATGGCTTTCCCATGGATCCGGGTTTAGGCTCGAGCCAGGGCCACGTTGCGGCAGTAACGACAAGCTCTGTCTGACCGTATCCTTCCATCAGCTTGATCCCTGTGCTTTCAAGGAAGCGCTCGTATACTTCCGGGTTGAGAGGTTCCCCCGCGACAACACAATATTTGAGTGTACTGAAATTATATTTTGAAAGGTCTTCCTTGATCATAAAGCGCCAGATTGTGGGAGGTGCGCAGAATGTTGTCACTCCATGAGCCGTTGCCTGCTCAAGCATATGCGCCGCGTTGAATCGTTCGTAATCAAAGACGAATACCGCACTGCCTGATATCCATTGCCCGTACAGCTGACCCCATACAGATTTGGCCCATCCTGTATCGGCGACCGTGTAATGAAGACCGCCGTCTTCAACATTCTGCCAGTAGCGTGCGGTGATGATATGCCCGAGAGGGTACGCGTAATCATGGACTACCATTTTCGGAAATCCCGTTGTGCCTGATGTGAAATACAGAAGCAATATATCTTCATTTTTCGGAGTAGCCGCACCGGTCGGACGCGCAAATGTATCGGATGCTGACGCGTGCTCATCATCAAACGACACCCATCCGTCGCGTTTCCCGCCGACTATCATTTTTGTCTGAAGAGTTTTGGTTTTCTTCTGAGCTTCGTCAACATATCCGTTCAGCTGGTCTGACGCTACTGATACGATCATTTTGATATCGGCCATGTTGATGCGGTATTCAATATCATGAACAGTGAGCATGTGAGTTGCCGGTATGGTGATTGCACCGATTTTGTGTAGTCCGAGAATACAGAACCAGAATTCATAACGCTGTTTGAGAATAAGCATTACAGGGTCACCCTTACTGATTCCCATTTTCGCGAACATGTTCGCCGCCTTGTCGCTCATGACTTTCATGTCGCGGAAAGTGAATACCTTGTCTTCACCGTCTTCGTTGCACCATACGAGTGCGCGGCGATCCGGTTCATGCGTCGCATAGTGTTCTACCACGTCATATGCGAAGTTGAAATCCTGCGGGATCTTTATGTTGAAATTTGCGGCGAAATCATCATATGATGAGAATTCGCATTTATCCATGAATTTCGAAAGAAGTGACATTGTTGGCTCCTATAGTATTATTGCCAGGAATTTCGCGGGAACGTTTCCGATTGCGAGCATTCCGTGAGGATATGTAGAGTCGAAGTAGATTGAATCCCCGGGCTCAAGAATGATCTCATGGTTATGTATAGCGATTTTGAGTTTTCCTTCGATCAGGAAATTGAATTCCTGTCCTGGATGAGAATTGAGTGATACCGGTGTAGATTCGGGTTTCGGATCCACCGTCACGACGAACGGTTCCGCCTTTTTGTGTATAAAGTTATACGCAAGACTCTGGTATTTGTATTCCTTTCTTCTCTCAACATTTACTCCCTTGCCTGCGCGCGTGACAGTGAATATATTCATGCGCGGAGAATCGCCGGTAAGGAGAAGAGATGTTTCAACACCGAGTTTCTGCGCTATTTCAACAAGGATGCTTGCGGGAATATCCGCTTCACCGCTTTCATACGTTGCATATTTTTCAGGTGCGAGCTTGAGGTATGAAGCCATATCTCCGGGACTCAAATTTGAAATATCCCTGAGTTCCTTAACTCGAGCTGCGATTTCTTTGATTCGTTCCTGCATGGCTTTTCTCCCTTATAATAGAAAGTTTGAATCGGGGACGATGACCGTCAATACTATTCATCCCTAAAATACACAAAAATTAACCGGAATTTAACCATATTACACGCGCAGGGAAATATTTCAATTGAATTGATAGGGTGTTTCTTACATAATTGACAGGAGTATAAAGCGGTCGGGTAATGCCGCGTCAATCGATACTAAATCGGAGAACTGATATGGCCATTGAAAGAACTTTGTCGATAGTGAAACCGGATGCGGTGGGAAGAAATATCATTGGTGAGGTCGAAGCACGACTCGAAAAAGCAGGCCTTAAAATTATCGCAATGAAAATGATTCATCTCGCAAAATCTCAGGCTGAATCCTTTTATGATATCCATCGCGGGAAACCTTTTTTTGAAGATCTTGTCAAATTCATGATATCCGGTCCCTGCATTGTGCAGGTTCTCGAAGGAGATAACGCGGTGATGGGAAATCGTGATGTGATGGGAGCGACAGATCCGAAAAAAGCAGCTCCCGGAACTATCCGTCGTGATTTCGCGGAGTGTGTGGACGCTAACTGTGTTCACGGATCGGATAGTGTGGAAAACGCGATGAGAGAAATATCCTTTTTCTTTTCCGAGTGTGAGATCTGTCCCCGTTGAAAAAAATGAATCCGGATTCGGGTGATTGCTCATTAAAGAATCTCCGGAATGAGTTGAAGAGCGCGTCAAATCGTGATTATGCGGAAGTAGCGGCGCGTTTTTTCAAAACCGGAAAGGGCGAGTACGGAGAGGGAGATGTCTTCATCGGAGTACGGGTTCCCCGGATAAGGGAGATCGTAAAAGGATATCGCGCGTTGTCACTTGATGATGCATGCGAGTTGCTTGCGTCTCCGATTCATGAAGAGAGAATGAGCGGCGCAATGATTCTGGTTCAACGGTATCGTGCACGGAGTATTTCCTCGGATGAACGTCACGCAATCTATGAGTTCTACATGTCGCATGCGGAGTCGTTCAATAATTGGGATCTTGTGGATCTCACCGCCCCGATGATTGCGGGTGATTACCTTTATGATCACGACAGGAAAATACTTTTCACGTTTGCGAAGTCCTCAAATCTGTGGCGCCGCCGCATCTCGATTATATCTACTCAGGGATTTATAAGGAAAGGCGATTGTTCGACAACATTTGAGATAGCTGAAATTCTCCTCGGCGATACACATGACCTGATTCACAAGGCTGTCGGTTGGATGCTCCGGGAAGCCGGTAAGGTGAATACTGATGATGAAGAAGCGTTCCTTCGAAAGCACCTCTCTGTAATGCCGCGAACCATGCTTCGTTATGCGATTGAAAAGTTTCCCGAATTGAAAAGAAAAAAATATCTTGAGGGAAAAATATGATAGAATCGGTACGCCCCGGAAAGCATTGGAAAGACAGTATGGTTGAGACCCGGTATCTTGTCATGCCGAGAGACGCGAATCCGTACGGCAGTGCGTTCGGCGGACTGATCATGTCGGTAATTGACGAGACCGCATATATGGCCGCGAGCCGTCATGCGGGGCCGTCAGTTGTAACCGCGGCGATTGATTCATTATCCTTTCTTTCTCCCGTGCGGGTGGGGGATCAGATTGTCCTTAACGCGAGGATATCGTATACCGGTAAGAAATCGATGGAAGTTTCTGTTACTGTGGTGCGGGAGAATCCTGAAACAGGTGAGCGGGTGCGTACCACTGCCGCCTACCTCACCTTCGTCGCGCTTGATGACGCAGGTAAACCGAAAGAGATTCCGCCTCTTCTGCTTCTGACGGATGAGGATCGTGCATCGTTTGAGCGGGCGCGTCTCCGCGTTGTGTCCAGGAAAGAACACCGGTGCCGGCATGATGAGTTCGGTGAATGCTGATAAAGGCCGGCATACTCGGCGGAGCGTTCAATCCTCCGCATATTGGGCATATCGCGCTTGCTAAGGCGGCTATGCGCGAGCTTTCGCTTGACTGCGTCGTATTTATCCCGAGCGCATCGCCGCCCCATAAAACGATAGAAGGCGCACTGTCGTTTGATGAACGACTGTTGCTCATCGGAATATCGGCTTACGTAATTACCCCTGAAGATATGAGGCGTGCGGCTGAACGTTATGTGGAAAAAACAGAGAATGACACTATTAAGCGGATCTGCGCCATATATGAAGACGAATATGCGCTTGCGCATGATTCGCGCTTGCTGGTGAGCGATATAGAGCGCGATTTGCCCCCTCCATCATATACGTTTGATACGGTGACCGCTATCAAGAGGGAAAATCCTGAGTGGGATATAAGTCTGATAATGGGAATGGATCAGGCCGCGATGTTCGATACATGGTATCGGTACGAGGATCTTCTGTCTATGGCGCGTATTTGCGCCGCGAACAGACCCGGTTACGGCGACGGCGGAGTGGCGGATCGTTTTCCTTTTATCACCGTCTTTCCGTTTGAGGAGATTGATATCTCATCTTCTGAAATACGGAATCATATAACAGATGATGAGTTTGCGGGAAAGAAGATTTCGCGGACAGTGCTGAGTCTCTACCGTATTATGATTCAAAGTCATTCCGGTGCTGAGTGAATTCAATCGTTCTTTGAAGTTATCTGACATGCATATACTTGTCTGAATATTGCTTCCCGAACAGAATGTCATATGTGATATTCCAGTAACTGTCGTCAGTTTCAGACAGAATCGGGTCATCGAGCTGGATATCCCTGCCTTTTGAATCTATTGTCACATTACGGGTAAACGCGGGGTATTTCTTCTGAATGCTTCTCAGATAGCTGTAGAATGCCGGTGTTGAAACATTCGCCGCATCGGTGATGAGAAGCGGCATAAATGTCGTGTTTATCATTCTGCCGTTGGGTTTGCGTATGGGATAATTCGCGAAAATAACGCCGGTTCCCGTATACCGTCTGCGGTCGGCAAACGCCTGACTTTTTGTAGTATCGAAGTAATTAATTTCATCAAAAGCGGAATCAAGCCCGGGTAAATGGTCTCCGAAGAATATGACAACTGTCGGTTCCTTCTGTTTTTTTACAAACTCGACAATTTCCTGAAGCGACCTGTCAGCGTCGACGAGCCCCTGAACGTAGTTATTGATCATGAATTCGGAATTGTCGCTTAATGAGTTGTTGCTGATTTCACGGTCAAAAGACGAATAGCGGTCGCGATAATATGAGCCGTGATTCTGCATCGAGATTGCGAAGATGAAGTACGGATCATCGTCTTTTTCCGCTTCATCCATAATCATTTTAGCGAGATAGTGATCAGAAACATACTCTCCTTTTATCTCGCGCTCTTTAATCTCTTCAAGGCCGGTGAATGAGCCGAATCCCATATGCCGGTATACTTCATTACGGTTCCAGAACCAGCGGAAGAAAGTGTGTAGAGCTGAAGTCCGATAGCCGTTTTCCGCGAATACGCGGGTGATAGACGGGATGGTGTGCATGACGTATTGCTGGTATGCCTTTGATCCCCATGGAAAATATTTTATCGGAATGCCGGTGAGTGTCTCAAATTCAGGATCGCACGTGCCGCCGCCGAATGTCGAGGTTATATAATCAAATCCGTATCCTTCTTTGGCGAGGCGATGATAATTCGGTACCGGATCAAACGGTATATGGAATTTCTTCGCTTTTGTGATGTCCCAGAAAGATTCGCTCATGTAAAGAATGACGTTCGGCCGTACCGTTGTACCTTTTCGCCGAACAGGCTTGAATTTCCCGAGTATGGAATCAATCCGTTCCTTCGAGTACCCTCCGGGCATCTCAATCATCATGGTGTCAACGTTGAGAACAAAACCGTATAGTATACCGTTTCTCCTGTAATTTTCCTTCTGATCCCATGTTACGTTGGTGATTTCACCGGTGTTGTTGATAAAGGTGATCACCGCACGGTGATTGCGCACAATAAGAACGGCGGACAGCGCTATGCATGCGAATATAGTTATACGAACAAATCCCGGAAGGGGAAGGTGGGGAACCTTTTTTCTTATTTTCCAGCCGATGAATATGGATATCGCGATGATGACGGCGATGATAAGAAGGGGGATGATGATATATCCCGAAAGCGCGCTCAACTGGTTTACAAACAGAAGGTCGCTCGGAAGAAACGGGGTGTTCAGCGCTTTCACCTTTTCATGGTTGCCGATGCCGACAACAATGAACAAAAAAAGTGATACGGCAAATCCGTAGAAAGCGGAGTTGAGTATCGTGTGAAACGTGAGGGCGACAGCCACAATGATTGCCGCATTGGCGAAAAAAGGAACAGTATATGTAAAAGGCCATGTGAGTGTTTTGATAAGCAGCGGATAATGGAGATTCTGAATAAACAGTATGACGATTGTTGTGCACAAAAGGTATGCGAGAATCGCGTAGATGGATCTTCGATGCTTCCCTGTCAGATTGAGAAGGTGCCGGATATGCATGGTTTTCCTCGTGTTGCATAATGCGCGTCGAGTACAGTATCAGACTGACGGAGAGTGTCCCTCTGAAATAATAATCGGACGTGATCATGGCGGGCTCTCTGCGGTAATTAGTCAACAATGTATCAAATGTCCGCGTATGTGAAAATAAACAGGCGTGGAGAGCGGTGATGTCATGACGGGACATTCAGGCTGAAATTAACGTATGAGACAAGGATTTTTTTGACAGTTTAACCCCGGTTAAAAAGGGGTGTAATGCGGTACGGATTTCGAGGGGGAGGGTTTCTCAGGCTGGAAGAAATTATCCGGGCGGCAGGAGCGGAAATCGCTCCTCCGGATAATCTGCTATTAGTAAAATCCCTGATACTCGTTACGGGATATTCCGTATTTTTTTCGATAATACTTGACAATAGTCGGCTTGATCATCAAATAGTTTGCAATGATCTTATCTGGCCAACCGTACTGAAGGAGCTGAAGAATAGATCGTCTCATAGTGGAACCTCCTTTTTCGTGCGCAAAGTTTCTCCGTACGTGAGTTATAACCCATTTTTTAGAAAATGCAATTACTTTTCAAATAACCCTCATTTTTTTACGAATTTCTGCCGATAATTATTGTTATGTCTCATCTGTGGCACGTTTTATGATTTTATATTGATGTTATCTGACAATTATCCGGCAGGATGTTGAGAAAATAAAAATGTGAATACATACATGAATGCATGGAATGATAACTGATTTGACATATGTACGGTATGCCGTGTGATAAGGTTTAAAAGCATTACTGGTGCGAAAAGAGGATTACATGTCACAGAATATTCGGAAACAGCAGGAAGATCATATAGTCAATAGTATCATCGGGGAAGGTTCTGAGTTCCGCGGTGAATTCAAAATCAACGGTCTTCTCCGGGTTGACGGGAAGTTTACCGGAACCATTGAAACCGAGGGGAAGGTACTTATCGGTCAGGCTGGTGAGGCAGTTACTGATATCTCCGCCCGGATTGTCATCATAGGCGGAACTGTCAAAGGAAATGTGTATGCGACAGAGCGCGTGATCCTGCTTTCGACGGGTGTGGTCACCGGTAATATAATAACCCCGAGTATTGTGATGGAAGAAGGAAGCACTTTTGACGGGCAATGTGTCATAAATAAACGTCCTGAGAGAGGCGCACAAGCTTCATGATTGAAATCACGCCGCATTCAGCGAGCGGAGACAAGAAGCTCGATAAAAAGAAAGGGGCACATGCGTCGCGATCGAAAGAGGCGAATTTCGATCAGGTATTGTCAGGGGTGATCGAGAAGGAGACGGATCGGGGAATAGACGCCCTGATGAATGATCTTCGTGACCAGGAACGCCGGTTTCTTGATACGCAGTCGCTTTATGAAATGCAGAAGTACAAAAATATGCTGCAGAAGATTCTTCAGATGGCGGTGAGTGATTCTTTCAAGACAAAAACGTTTGACCGCAACCGCCGCGGAAGCGTTGAACGGGTCGCGTTCAGCGTGATCAAACAGATCAACGACAAGGTGGATGAACTCGCCCGGATTTTCGCTTCATCCGATAACAAGGCGTTTGCATTGATGAAGACCCTCGAAGATATTCGCGGTTTGCTCTGCGATCTTGTAAACTGATACACCCTTTAGTTCACCCCGGACGGCAGGATAATCCGAATGCAGAAAGTTATTGGTCATAGAAAAGAAAAAGAGCTCCTGCTCTCTGTCCTTGCGTCAGGGAAGATTCCTCACGCATTTCTTTTTTCGGGGACTTCCGGTATCGGAAAAAAAATTCTCGCACACTCGTTCCTGCGCGCGATTTTCTGCGAAGCGGAAAAAAAGCCATGCGGAGTATGTCCGTCGTGCCGGCAGGTTGAGTCGCTTACTCATCCTGATGTGGTGATGATTGCCCCGAATGAAAACGGCGTACTTCCCATCGGAGATCCCGAGTCTCCCGAGCCGGGAAGCGTGCGGTATCTTATCCGCCGGATGTCGGTGAAATCGGTGACGGGGCATGTCGGTGTAATTGTTGACGGAATCGACAGAGCAACCACTGAGGCGCAGAATGCTCTTCTCAAGACACTTGAAGAACCGCCTGCCGGAAGCTGTATTATCCTGGTTTCTTCCGACCGGTCGGGGATTATTTCCACAATACATTCCCGTGTACGAGAAGTCAGATTTTCTCCGCTTTCTTCTGTTGATCTCCGCACGATTGTTTCGGATCGCGCCGAAGGCGATATCCTTGATTTCGCGATATCAGCCGCGGACGGATCAGTATCGGCCGCTATCGAGCTGTGTGATGACGCGTTCCGCGAGAAAGTATTATCTCTATGCGTATCACTATCCCGCGCGGTGACCGGTTCCGGCGTTATTCCCGGATTGACGAACACACTGGTGTCACGTCCCAAAAGCGGCAGTGACATGCTCGATATCATGATACGGATATACAATCTTCTTCTGGAGTCGAAGGCGAGAGAGGACGGTGTATACAGTTCTTTGCTCGATGATATTTATATTGACGATATCGACGCGCTCCGCACCATTATCAAATTACTTTTTACGGCTAAAAAAGGCCGTGGAAACAATACAAATACCGCGCTCCATCTCAGGGCGCTTGCGTATTATACGTCACATTCAAAAGAACCGTATGCACCGCCCTTTGCGGCTGTGCGAGCGGAATGAGGATATATGGAACTGACTACGGTAAAATTCAGAATAAATAACGCGGTTCATCTGATAAAAACAGAAGGTATTCTCGCGCTTCCCGGTACGAACGTTATTGCGGAAACAGAGCACGGGATCGATATCGGCATCGTGCTCAATACTGTCGTAAAAAACGAAATCGATGAGAAAGAACTCAAGGGAAAACTGCTGCGTGTTGCGAACGAAGAAGATCTTTCAAAGCTCCCTGAAATAGCTGAGTTGGAGAAGAAGGCGTTCGACGTGTGCCGCGAAAAGCACAGAGAAAAAAAGCTCGATATGAAACTGGTGAATGTCAAGTGCCTGTTTGACCGCACCAAAATCATATTTTATTTTGTCGCCGAAAACCGTATCGACTTCCGTGAACTTGTCCGTGATCTTGCGTCGGTGTTTCGTACCAGAATCGAGATGCGTCAGATCGGTGTGCGTGACGAATCTCGTCAGATAGGCGGATACGGCTCATGCGGAAGAACGCTCTGCTGTATGCATATGTCGGGTGAATTTGCGCCGGTATCGATCCGGATGGCGAAGGAACAGAACCTCAATCTCAATTCGCTCAAGATTTCAGGGATATGTGGACGTCTTCTCTGCTGTCTGAGCTATGAGTATCAGATATACGCTGAACTCAATGTCGGTCTGCCCGAAGCCGGATCGGATCTGTTAGTTGCCGGACGGACGTATCATGTGCAGTCGATTGATACTCTCGCTCAAGCGGTCAGATTCAATTACGAAGGGCGAATCATCGAAGTCAAGAAGGCTGACCTTGTCGCGGAGAATGGAAAGTTTTCCATTACGGCAGAGGTTCTCGACCGGATTACTCATCAGGAAGAACATGATCCGTTTGATGACGAAGACTGATCCGCAAATTGATACATTTATGAAACAGTTTTAGTACGGGACGTCCTCTCATTGAGAGGATGCCGGAGGATTGATATGGATAAAAAGACATTTTACGTAACCACTCCCATATATTATGTGAACGCGGAACCGCATATAGGTCACGCGTATACTACAGTCGTCGCCGATTTCCTGAAACGATTTTACGTTATGCGCGGCTATGACGCGTATTTCCTCACCGGTACCGATGAGCATGGCGACAAGATTGTGAAAGCTGCCGCGAAATCGAATGAAGCGCCGGCGGCTTACACTGATCGTATCGCGGCTCTCTTCCGGGACGCATGGGAAAAGATAGGCATTCAGAACGATGATTTTATCCGCACCACGGATGATCGTCACAAGAAAGTCGTACAGGATATTCTTCAGAAAGTGTACGACCAGGGTGATATCTATTTCGGAAGTTACGGCGGAAATTACTGCGTGGGATGCGAACGGTTTCTGACGGACAAAGAACTCATTGACGGGAAATGTCCCGATCATAATCGCCCCACGGAATACATTGAAGAGAAAAATTATTTCTTTAAAATGAAAAAGTATCAGGGATGGCTGATAGATCATATTGAGAAAAATCCCGATTATATCCGCCCGGAGCGGTATCGTAATGAAGTGCTTTCTCTTCTCAAAGGTGAGGAGCTCGAGGATCTGTGTATTTCCCGTCCCAAAACACGGCTCACATGGGGAATTCCTCTTCCTTTCGATGATAACTATGTGACGTATGTCTGGTTTGACGCGCTGGTGAATTACGTGAGCGCGCTCGGTTATCCAGATGGTGATAAATTCAAAAAGTATTGGCCCGTAGTTAATCACCTAATCGCAAAAGATATTCTCAAACCTCACGGTGTGTTCTGGCCGACGATGCTCAAAGCGGCGGGGATTGAACCGTATCAGCATCTCAATGTGCACGGATACTGGAATATGGAAGACGCGAAGATGTCGAAGTCGCTTGGCAATGTCGTGCGTCCCGATGAGCTGGTCGCGAAATTCGGAAACGATCAGATCCGTTATTTTTTACTGCGTGAAATGGCATACGGGAATGATGCGAAATTTTCGGAAGATACGATTGTTTCGCGCATCAATTATGACCTTGCGAACGATCTTGGAAACCTCATCAACCGCACCACAAACATGGCCGGGAAGTACTTCGAGGGGAAAATTCCCGCGCGCGGAAAAGACAGTGCGGGACTTGATACCTTGCGCGCGAGTCTGTTGACTGCGTCGACAGGATATTTCAGTGATGTTGAAAAGTTTAATTTCTCGTTCGGGATTGAGAAACTCATGGAGTATGTCCGTGGTCTCAACAGATATGTGGATGAATACAAACCCTGGACTCTCGCCAAGGAGGGGAATATGGACACCCTCGCGAGCGTTATACGGAATCTTCTTGAATCGATTTATTCAATCGCGGTTCTTCTTGAGCCGATTACATTTAATTCCTCACCGCGTATCGTGACGGCGCTCGGAGCCGATGGTGCGAAACGCGACAGTGATTCTCTTCTGACTCTGAATAATCTGTCATCGGAGAATACACTCGGTGAACTGCCGATTCTTTTCCCTCGCATCGAGCGCGAGAAGAAAGAGGAGACTTCAATTCCCGCAAAGGACTCTCAGAAGAAAGCGAAAGACGGTGTCGATAAAAATATTTCTGACAAGCAGATGGAGAGTGCGAGCGGTTCTTCCGACGGTCTCATCGATATAGGGGATTTTGCCAAGGTTGATCTCCGTGTTGTAAAGATCATCGGTGCGGAAAAGGTTGAGGGGTCTGACAAGCTTCTCCGTTTGCAGCTTGATACCGGGGATGGTGAGCGTCAGATTGTCGCGGGGATAGCGCTGCGATATGCGCCGGAAGACGTGAAAGGGAAGAAAATTATTCTTGTTGCCAATCTCAAACCCGCGGTGATTTTCAAACAGCGTTCCGAAGGAATGCTTTTAGCGGCAAAAAAAGAGAAGACAGATCTGCCCACTCTCATAATCGTGGACGACTCCATTCCGGAAGGATCGCGACTCGGCTGAAGGTTATGAAGATAGGAATCATCTCGGATACCCATAACGATATTGAAATGACGCGCCGCGCCATCGACGCGTTTCAGGAACGCGGTATTACCACGCTCATCCATGCGGGAGATCTTGTCTCTCCTGACATGGTTTCACTTTTCTCTGATTTCAAGGTCCGCTTTATTCTTGGAAACAATGACTCAGATCATGAGGGAATCGCGAATGCATGCCGGTGTTACGGGAATGAGGCCGCTGGTCGTTGCTGCGAGTTTGAACTTGAGGGTAAGCAGTTTTTCGTCTGCCACGGCGATGACGCGAAACGATACAATGAAGCGGTTGAATCGGGCAGATATGATTATGTGATTCATGGTCATACGCATCATTATTCTCTCAAGAGACGACGCAATACCCTTGTGATTAACCCCGGTGCGGCAATGAGTGATGTCCACTCTGAGTTCAAGGAGAGTTGCGTGGTTCTTGATGTGGCGACAGGAGAAGTGGAAAGGATTCTTCTTCTTGATGAACCGGGCGGTGACGAATTGTCTTGTTGTTAAATGGTGACAGATATCTCCGTGGTTCCATTATCAAGATCAAATGAAATACGTTCAGTGCCGCAGCTGAGTTCATACGTGCCTGTGTATCCCGTCAGATTGATGATCCCATCCTGATTTGTGACAAATTCTGTGGGCGGCATCCACCATTCATTCTTGATCAGCTTGTGAAGTTCTGTATATGCCGGTTTTTCAGAATAATCTCGGCGGATGAGTCCGCATGGTGCGTTCAACCATTCACCATCTGAGAAATCCCACCAGGTCAGTCCTTTTACCAGTGGTCTGGAAAATAGAGTCTTATAATGAAGCAGAACCTCTTCCGTTTGACGATCTTCATCCTGAGGAGTTGACGGCCAGTCGTTGACTTTATAATCATTCAGATCCTCATATTCGGGGGGCATCAGTTTTCCGGATATAATGGTGGTCTCTGAAAAGTGAATCGGCAGTTTGAATCGTTCAAATCGTTCGAGAATCGCAAGTGTCTTTTCAACTCCCCAATATCCCTGATGCATATGCGACTGCAGACCGATTCCGTCGATTTCTATACCGGCCTCAAGACATCCTTCGATAAGAATTTCAAATGCCTGAGACATGTCGAAATCATTGATAAGAAAAAAAGCGTCGGGATTTGCTGCCCGCGCTGCGTTGAAAATCTTTTTGATAAGTTTAATTCGTCCTGTTTCAGCGCATATACGTGTGATTCCGTTATCATATTTATTGAAGACCGGCATAATAACCGCTTCGTTGATCGCATCCCACATGTCGATAAGCCCCTTGAATCCCGTAACATCACGATGAATGCGATCCAGCTGAGTTTTGAGAATATCGGCGTTGCTCATTCCGAGAAGCCAATCCGGCGCAAGGGTATGCCAGCATAACGGATGCCCTTTCAATTCAAGATTGTGATCAATGCACCACTGTGCCGTTTTACGTATCTGAGGCGCGATGGTTTGTCCCTGTATATGTTCGTACTTGCCCCAGTAGAAGGGGAGTGTCGCAAAATTGAAAATATCAGTAAATGAACGGATATAGGATTCACTTTTTTCGATATCATCATCTTTGATTTCGTTATTCGCAATGGGAATAAACTTAAAGCCGTTGCAGCCGAAGAGAAATTTATGATTGGTCTGCCTGATCGTGCATTTTCTATTTTTGGCCGGAGAACCGTCAATTGTATGTGCGCTGATTTCGCATGACGCAGTGCGATGTTTCATGGTGGATTGAATATTCATTGCGGATACTCCTTGCGTGACCGTGAGAATATTTAATTATACGCACCGGGAAATCAGGTGTCAAACATAATAAATGATATTTCAAAAGATGACAATTGATATCGGAAAAAATATAAATTTTGGTGCCCGCATGTGTGTTGTTTGCGCAATTAGCGGGTTGTGCATGAAGCTGTACCGAAGTGTGTATAAAATTAGAAAACGGTAAATGCAACGCGTTTGCGGTTTATCGCAGTGTGCAAAATAATTTGTGGATTGAATCCGTACGGAGATATTGTGCGATAAAATGAAACAGAATTATTATATGCATAAGTGAAAGAGATTTTGTGGCACAGAGTTCATATATCATTTTACGATGCGATTAGAACTATGCTATAAGGGTGGTTTGAAAAACGTTGTTTGTGAGGCCGCCCTTGCGGGCAAACACTAATGAAATAACTGTTTTTTGCTTTTTGAATAAGGAAAAATGCAGTTATTTAAAGTGCCCATAATCTATTCTGAAATGCACTGGATGATGTATTCAATGATCTTTATATGTAATTTTTTCGGTTATTGTCAGTTGAGAAATTATAGATCAAGCTTCAAAATCGTTTCTGTGATTTCCGCTGCTGTATCTTCTAGTCCCTGTGAATCACAGGTCTTGTTGATAATAGAAACAGTGATCGATTTTTTCGCGTCCACGACCCGGATGTTGATATAGTAAAGATCTCCGAGACGCGAGAAGGAGCCTGTGAGAACATATTGTGAACGGATTTTTCCATATCCATGCGAGAGAACCGCTGATTGTGTCCCCTTTATCACGCGGATTGACTGATACAGTTTGCCCACAAATGCATCGGTCTCGTATTTAAGTTCAGGCTTGCATGTAAAAGGTGTTATTTCAATCAGATATTTTGAAATCGAAACAGGGACGGGATTATCAGGAAGAATAATATCCTGGGGTTTGTTGTCACGTGCAATCTGTGATTGTTGTGTTTTTTTCCCCGTGTGATGTGTCCATATAATTGCTCCTGTGCTTACAACCGCACTTGTAGACGCGACTATAATGATTGTCTGAACGGTGAAATATGATTTTGCAATGCTCATTCCTATTCCGAATTTTTTGAATAGGAATATCAGCTGAATAACGAGAGCGGTCATGACTGTATATTTGCCTACAGACTTGAGTACATGTATAAGTATTTCTTTCTTTGCTTTAAGCGCTGCTGTCCTGACCTCATCCGGCATTGCGCGATCAAAGCGGTACATGTCGAAAAGTTTCTGCATGATCTCTATGTTATTCATAAAAGATCCTCCAATCCGCGAATCCCTTTTGATTTGAGATGGTTTACAAGTTTTTGAACAGTCTGCTGATATTTATATTTTGCCTGACGTTCTGATAGTCCGATTTGTTCTCCCGCTTCTTTGTATGTATAATGATACACTGCAACAAGGTCATACAATGTTTTTGATTTCTCATCACCGAAAAGCGTAATATCATTTAGCGCGTCCTCAATAATAATGCGGGAGTCACGGAACCCGTTTACAAATGAATGAGTGATTGAATCATCGAGGTCAGCTATATTCTCCTCGTTGGGACGGTGTTTTCTGAGGTATTCAAGAACCACATATCGCAGTGCCGAAAAAAGCCACTGTCTGTAATGATCTGTTTCTCCCATTTTACTGTAAAAACGAATAAATACCTCTTGGCATATATCCTTGGCCGCATCAACATCATGAAGACGTGCGTAGGCCGCACCGAATACTGCCGCGTAATGTTCGTTGTACACCTCAGTAAAGAGACGGGTGTTGTTATCTGACGCTTTCATTTCGGTCCTTTCACAGCAGTGTTTTAATACCGATTCCCAGTGTAAAAAGCCTTCCGCTGTTGTTGCTGTCAATAATATTCGCATAACCGAGAGCGACTGATAACATCCATCTGTCATACAGGTATAATGACAATTCCGTCTCTCCGAAGACAAAAAAATTGCAAAAAGTTCGTTTTTCGTACTGGAATCGCGGGATATTAATAGCATCGGTATCATAATTGAGGCGTGACCATACTGGCCCCGCGCCGACTTTTGGCGAAATAATTATAGTTTGGAATGGGCGAAATCTGCCGTTTAATCCACCCGCCGCTGAGTATTGAATAAAGCTCTTGTAACGGTCGGTTTTCGGTGTGAAGACGTTGATTGCTCCGGAAATAAATAATCCCAACCGTTCATCGAAGATATTGTTTTTATACACAGTGAGAGATGCCCCGTAAGAAGGGTAGAGAAATCTTGCATATGATCCGGCGGGAATCTGGGAAACGGCATTGATGTCTATATCCATAATCTCGGAGACGTGTCCTTTTCCAGTATAATATCTTCGTATTTCTTCTGCCGCTTTTTTCGCCGATTTGATGATGTCTGCTTCTTTTTTAACTTCATCGGTGTATATGAGGTCAGTCGATTCGCCATATGAATCAATTGCGCGTATATCGATTCTGAAGCCATTCTGTCTTACTACTGATCCTACAATAAGTTTGTCAACCTTGAGCAGTTTACCGCTACGTGCTATTTTTTTTATGTCGGTGATGTCAAAATCGCGGATGCCTTCTTCCCTTGCAATTCGATCCATCTGGGTCTTGTCCATCAGCCGGAACGTTTTTTCTCCATGGATATCAGCTGAGATAACATCTTCAATGATAGTCCCATAGGCTTCATCGATACCGGTTGTTTTAATTTTTATAAATGCAAAGGAAAGACGGTCTTGGGCTATAACAGGACAAATTGACATCAGAATCGCTGATATGAAAATAAAAAATTGTATGGCGGAATGGCGCATTGTTGAATATCGTTCCATGAACTCCGGAGGAGGATTCATCGTAAAATTACAATGGTTAATCCTCTTTGCTGATAATGTTCATGAAGTGTAATGTTGTGAAAAGAATCAATTAGAAAACTTTATCAGGTTATGACCAAATTAAAAAAATTAGGCGCGGGTTACCGGATATTTCTCGCTATGCGGAATCCGCATGTTGAGTCAGCATCGTTATATTCTTTCGACGTTATATACCCTATTTGAACATAAACCGCGTTTGATTTCCAGCTTCCGCCTCGAAGATGATGGGTAAGCTTTCCTTCTGACGTTTCAACTTCATCAAAACACCATTCGCTCGCATTTCCGCTCATATCGTACAATCCCATCGTGTTGGATCGTTTTGATTTGATTGGTTGTGTCGATTCAGGATCGCTGAATCCTTGTGTAAATACTGCAAAAAGTATCGTCTCGGCTTCGTCAATGAAAGATGATCTGGCACCGCTCGCCGAATCTCCTTTTGTATAATAAATATTTGTGACGAGAATTGCGTTGGTTTGATTGCTTCCTCTGTACCTCGCGGCGAATTCCCATTCAGTTGAAGTAGGGAGTCTGAATCCAAGTGCGGTGCAGTTTGCCATGTCGGTATTTCCGGGAGTGAGTGCTTTAATGTATGGTTTCAATAGAGATCCCGGAGATATTTGTTTGTTGTCAAAAAAAGCATTCCTGAGAGGAACGGTATAATTCGCGTCTTGATAATACACACAATCAATATCAGGTTCATCGCCGTTGTTTGCATTGATATATTCCGTGAGGGCATTGCACCATACAATAGAATCGCTCCAGTAGATTCCGGTCACAGGGTGATTGTCATTTGTTGTCGGTAAGTTCTGTGCGCCTGCAAATCCGTTATTTGTTAAATCATAACCCAGACCGGAAAGTGCTGTCCAATTACGTACTTCCTTGTATAGTATAAAAGAGATTTCACTGTCTGCGATCAAATAGTTGGATGGGCACTGAACGAGGGTTCCATCAGTGGTGGATATGGGAAAATATGAAATTGTTGTCACGTCCGGATTTTTAATCAGTGCAAATTGTGTATTTTTCGGAGTTGTGTATGTAATACTGTTTGCGGCAATATCAATGACAGCCATTGCTTTGGCATCACCAAGTTCACTGCCGACGTTATCGCATGACAGGGATGAAGCGATAATGAGAACGTAAAATATGGGAGTTTTTATTGTTAGCATGTGAATTCCTCTTTTGCTGCATATATGGAATAAGGAGATATCTATCGTTTATAACGTGTTACTGATAATTACGGTAAATGGTAATAATAGTATCTTATAATTGTCAATAAATATGTTCGTATAGCGAATAAAATTGTGTGATGTCTTGGAAAGTATGACTTTTTCTAATTATAGCGTTATGCGGTGTGAATAGTGCTGCACGAATTATGAAAAGCTATAACAATGATCACTGTGGCATTATCGAAAAAGATATTTCGGTTCGGATATTGTTGGTTTCATCAAAAACTCCAATATCGTTATCAAGTTGCAATGCATACGAAAGTCCGCTATAAGGAATGCTGCAACGCAGATATTTTTGTGTCGCCTTATGAAGGAAAGCGACTATCTTGTTGTTGTTTTTGTCAGTACCAAGGTCAACAATAGTGAATACGGCTTCGGGATTGACGTCGTACAGATCTGGATTTGCAGTAGGGGTGTCTCCGATATATTTTGATTCTGGAAAAGAATTGCTGACACCACAAGTGATGACATTGTCTTTGGCTCTGCGAACAAGTTTTCCTGTATGGTCAACACGAATAGCGACATCATTACCGCCAAGATTGATGAGCTTAAGTCGTGAGTACTTGGTTGATCCGGTCTTATCGACATAGGTCATATCTGTGTAGTCTCTGAGAAATTGATCATTGAAATTAATTCCATCATCCTGATTTGTAATGAAGAAACCGTTTTCTATTCCTTTTATGCGGACAAGACATTCCGGATTTGACATCTTTCCGGATAAAAATACGAGTGAAAGAATACGAAGCATGTCTCCTGTGCAGGTATACTGATTTGAAGAATCATCCGTATTATTGTCATTGTTATAAACGGATACTGTTTCATCATACCATTCTTTCGCATTATCAGATTCCATATCAAGCGCGAGGGAAGCACATGCGTTCATTAATACAAAAATTGATGAATGATTTATGCCTCCAGTATCGAGGTTGAATCCATCTCGATCTGCTTCGTTCCATGCGCCGCCAGTTATTGAATATCCGTCAACAATGGTTTTAGCGCATCCCTTGAGTTGTTGGGCAAATTTCTTTGTAATGATTTTCGCATTGGTGTCGCCGGACCACGAAAAATCGGTTCCGATCCGCCATGCGACTCGGGTTGCGGGATAGTAATAGTTATAGCTCATGCGCTGATATTTTTCCGTATTATAATCAGCAGCATTATCAATTAATGTGTTATAGTAATATCGGTCGCTTTCGTTTGATTTTTTTGGCGCAGTCCCTGTTGTGTCAACCCAGTCAGGGTAAAACTTCTGGTTTGGAACATTGTTGATCTTGACCATTTCGGTATACATGGTTGTAACAAGTGTGTCGCAAAAAGTTTGAAAGTATGAGGTTCCCTGAAGTTTGGTCGCATCAGCTATCGATCCTGTCAGGTCACTGGCTGTGTAGTAGTATAATTCATTTGTAACGAGAGGATTATACTCGTTATCATGGATGAACGTCTTGAAAGCTCTGAGCCATGCCGGACAGAAAAAACTAGGACTCCATCCGCTCTGACCGCCCCATTGAACGGGGAACAACTGATCGGAGCCATCGATATTGTTTCCCATGGAGCCGTTATTCAGATATCCATCGGAATTAATATCGAACAGCAATATATTGCGAATATTTTTTGCGGCTTCAACGCGATAGTCAAATCCCGGAACGGGATTTGACTCGTATGGGAGATTTGCCCATTTGTTGCTTGCCAATACAAGAGCCATTGCGATATCGAAATCTGCATCAGTTGAGGATGTTAACTGACGATCGTTGCTTGCCGCGGGGATCCAGTTGTTCGGATCGATATCATTTATTTTATGATCAGCTTCTAAACGGGTGATCAGGTCTGTCTTTGATATGGACTTGTATTTTGTCATGCTGATGGACGAGTACATGTCTCTTGTCGCCGCTATGTATCGTTTCCGTGCGTCGGGGAGCTTGTAATCCGCCTTGTGCATGTATGGGACTCCGTGCGGAACCCGAATTCTGAACTCACTTTCATTGACATTGTTATCGCTGATCTTTCTGTGCATGAGGCCGAATCCATCGGATCTGTTCAGATGGGCGCATACATATGCATATAGTCTATCGAACGTCTGTTGGTCATTGAATATAACCGCAAGAAGCATTGTGTATCCCATGTTTTGCGAGGTGGTATCATAATCGGAAGAGACGCCCCCTCTGACTTTCATAGTTGGGTAGGTTTTTCCGAAAATTTCTATGTCGGGGCCGTTTGTGACATAACGTGTTTTATACTGTGTATATTGGTCGACAAGGTATTGTTCGTTCGCGGGTGTCGCGCTGGTGAGACCGTTCTTGTAGTTGAAGTATGGGAGATTCGAAAATATTCTGAATTTCGTTGTTGTGTAATCTGGACTAATGTTTGTTGAGCCGCTTCCGCCGCAGGTTACAATCATTGCGGAAAGAAGGGTGCATATGAATGGAAACCGGCATACTTCAGGAATATATCCTCTCATCTGCGTTACTCCATTATGCGATTCTTTCGAGAGCTTGTCTGAAATAAATCATGGTTCATTAGGCGATCACCATAAAAAATATTGTAATTATTCTGAAATACAGCCTCATACAGGCAAATAAAAACTCCTTACGAGCCGCACTTTGTACGAGATAATGTTTGGTTATAAATTCCGCAACATATTTTCACGAAATTAATTGTGATCATTATTAATGTTTTGTGTATGTATATATAGGTGGTATGGATTATGAAGGTATCTGTTTCTTATATGCTGTTTCCGAGGTTCAATTTGAAAACCGATGCTCACTTTAGAATTCAATTCATTTTGTTTTGAAACGTTATCTGCAAAGACTGAATATAAATAAAAAAAGGTGCCCTTTCGGGGCACCTTTTAAAACGGGTATTGACTAGTTTAGTGTCTCAATCGTGAATGCAATCTCTTTCTTTACGTTCCCGTCAGCGTCGATAACACCGGTATTATCGATTAAGGAAATTCCATTCCCGTGGCCACGTTCGGGTGTGCTGTCCCGCAGATATTTCTGTGTGGCTTTGTGGAGGAACGCGTAAAGCTTATTACCGTTTTCATTGGTAACACCGAGATCGACAACAGTGAAAATCGCTTCCGGATTAATGTCATAGATATCGACATTAGAAACAGGCTTGTCACCGATAAATTTGTCGGTTTTTGTGAATGACATGAATTCCTTGGCTCTTCTCAAGACACGTCCAGTACTCGAATGGACAATCGCAACATCGTTTCCGCTGAGACTGATAAATTTATATTTTGAATCGTTGGTGATCTCCAAATCGCCGTAACCGCTCCAATTCCATACGTGACCATCCGTTGGACCTGTTTTCCAGTAGTATGTTTTACCGGTAGTTTCGTCAGGTCGTATGCCTTTGATTGCCACGGTTCTTTCCGGGTTTGACATTTTTCCTGAAAGATACACAAGTGAAAGCATTCTGAGCGACATGCCGAAGTAAGTGTTCGGATTTACTTTGCCATTGGAGAATTTATCGGGATCATAAACTTTTACTGTTTCATTATACCATGCTTTCGCATTGTCGAGTTCATTAGCCAGTGCAAGTGCGGCACATGCATACATTGAAACAAACGTCGAAGAATGATACTGTCCTCCGGCTTTTGGATTTCCAGCGGCACTAGGATCGGGGTCTGTATTGTTAAATCCATCTCTGTCTTCGAAAACCCAGGGGTCACCGGTGATGGTATAACCATCAACAATATCCGCTGCCAGCCCATTGAAACGATTCGCAATTTCGCTTATAATGCTTTTCGCATTAGTGTCGCCATACCACGCGTAATCCATACCGATTCGCCATGGAACGCGTACCCCGTCATAATAATTGTTGTAACTCATCAGCTGGTATTGCGCTGCCGTATAGTTTGACATGTCAACAAGCTCGGAGTAATAAAACCTGTCGCTTACTATGGATTTGACTGGCGTGGTACCAGTTGTATCTACCCAGTCAGGATATAATCCCATTGTGCCGTTTATTGCATTGATCTTGTTCATCTCGTTGTACATTAAAGTGAGTATATTCTCGCATCGGGTTATAAACTTCGCAGGGTTTGGTTTTGCGGAAGTAACCCATACGTCGGCATATTTTAGCGTGTCATTAACAAGAGGATTGTTCTGATTGTCCTTGATGAATTCCTTGAAAGCTTTGATCCATGCAGGACAGAAATAACTCGGATTCCATCCCTCTTGACCACCCCAGGGCTTTGATATTGATTTAAGATTCGGCTCGCTTCCATTTGCTGCAGGGCAGTAACATCCGTTACAAATGTAGGGGTACTTTTCACTTTCTATTTTAAAATCAAAAAGAAGGGTGTTTCGGATATTCCGTGCCGCCTCAACGCGGTAATCAAATCCGGGAGTCGGGTTTCCATCATACGCGAGGTTTGCCCATTTTCTACTCGCAAGTACGAGCGCCATTGCAATGTCCATGTCGCCGTCGGTTGCTGATACGAATTTACGGTCAGATTCACATGCGGGAAGCCAGCTGTCTGGATTGTTACCGTCAGGATACGCAGTAATGTCTATTGTTCCGTCTGCAACCAAATCATCAATAATTTGAGCCTTATCTTTTGTGTAGGGAGAATTATTATTACTTGGATCAGTACGCGAATCATAATCATTTCCGTACTTTTTCTTTGTAGCTGCAATATATTTTCTATCCTGGTCCTGCTTGTTCCAGTCACCTTTGTACATATATGCTTCTCTGTGAGGAACAGGTATTCTGAACTCGCTGATATTTACTCCATCTTTACCGACCTTCCAGTGCATCAGACCCCATTCGTCACTTCTATTCATGTGCGCGAGCGCGTATGCGTAGAGTCTATCGAATGTTGTCTGGTCGTTGAACATGGCCGCAAGGAGCATTCCGTATCCGATACCTTCCGATACTGTGTCAAAATCAGTCGACAGGTCGCGCTGTACGCGCATTGTCTTGTAGGTTTTACCGTTGATTATTGTATTTGGAGCATCGACCACCCAGCGTGATTTGAAATACTGGTATTGATCGAGCAGCAATTTCTCGTCAACGTTCGAAAGGCTGGTGAGTCCATTTGTGTAATCGAAAAAGGGTAGATTCGAGAAAACCTTGTATGTGGGTTTTGTCGAGTCTGAACTCCCACTATTTCCGCTTCCGCAGGAAATGACCATTGCGGCGAAAAGCGAGAGCATTAAAGGTACTCTCAGAATGCATGCAGTAAATCTTTTCATCCATGTTCCTCCATTTTATTTTGATGGCGCAGGTGAATCTGCGGGATAGCGTCGATGAGAGAGATATAGGAATACTTCGACGTTATTGCATGATCACATGCGTGTACCGACGTTTCCAACGAAGGTCGGCTTAAGGTGAATGCGTAAAAGACGTCCGGACGGACAAAATAAATTTGAAATAGTTTCTTTTTTTTGATTTAAGAGAGCGAAGTGATCAGTCCAGGTGCGTAATGAATTAGATTATGTGGAAATGATGTAATAAAAGCCCGGATCGGTCGAATATGATATTTATTAATCGGTTAATGTGTCTGCGGGGGCATGGATGGGCAATTTTTAAAATTAAAACATCCGGAATATCTCGGTTTAAAGCCCGGTGAGAATTAATCGTTAGGTGAAAAAGTGTGAAGGATACAGTATGACGGTTTATAATTCATTGCGAAAGCGGTTTATGCAGATTTGAGATGAATATGATGTGTTTATTGTTCTGAAGTATTTTGAATGGAGGAGAACATGGTGGTGTTGAGATCGATCACACCGGCAATCTTCGTTATCGTGTGCATGGCGTGCGGTGCCGAGGGAAGACCTGCGATTATCGTTGAGGAGGGGAAAACGATTCAAGAAAGGTTCAATCCTCCGAAAGGGTACTCGCGCGTATCGTATAACAAACTGTCATTCGCGCACTATCTCGCAAGTCTGCCTCTCAAGCCATACGGCACGCCGGTGACCTATTATGACGGCTCGGTCAAAATGAAGAAGAATGTATATCTGTCGGTTGTCGATTTCGATATTGATCCGGTGAATCTCCAGCAGTGCGCCGACGCGGTGATGCGTCTGCGGGCGGAGTATCTTTATTCAAATAAGGCGTATAACGAAATCCAGTTTACGTTCGGGAACGGATTTAAAGCGTCATACAGCGAGTGGATGAAGGGGAAGCGGATTGTCGTGACGGGGAACCGTGCCGTGTGGAAAGCGGCGAAACGCCCATCGAACGACTATCGATCGTTCAGGAAATATCTTCTTACGGTGTTCACCTATGCGGGTACCGCGTCGCTTGTGCGCGATCTTGTCCATGTGAAAAAAATCAGTGATATCGAAACGGGTGATGTGTTTCTAAAGCCCGGATCTCCGGGACACGCGGTCATTGTGGTGGATACCGCGTTGAACGCCGGGAAGCGGAAAGTGTTCATCCTCGCGCAGAGTTATATGCCGGCGCAGGATATTCAGATTCTCGAAAATCCGTCGGATTCAGGAATTTCTCCGTGGTATGAGATTCCGGAAGGGAAGGAGCTGGAAACTCCGGAATGGAATTTTTCCGTGAACGAACTGATGCGGTTTCCCGCAGGGAAGAGCTCCGCGGGAAGTGATTGATTCTATGTCGTTGAAGACTCTCTGACCTTCACGGCTGTTCTCCGCGAACGGTGTTTCTGTATGCCGTGAAGGATCTGAGGATTTACCGGGCACACGGATCGCTCACGGAAACAGTCCGGCTGTCCTGAAAATGTCTTGCGTCAATCATCCGCCCGGACGAAAAACAGTTATCTTGAAGATGGACGGTTATTCAACTGTTATGGCATTTTGTTTTAAGGAATTATATCATACAAAAAATGATCCGCCGGCCGGAGAGAGTACGCGGTGATAAAACGCATTCTCGTCGATTTTGACGGAACCATCGCTGACAGTCTCTGTCTTGTTTACGATCTGAGCGTTCTCTGCGCACGTCGTTACGGGATTCGTCCGATAGAACCCGATGAGTTTTCCCGTATGCGAATGATCTCGATGAAGGATCGCGTGCGTATGATGCGCTTTCCGCGCTGGAAGGTGCCGTTTTACATGGCGCGGTTCTTCCGTTTATATCGGGAACGAGTGTACGGGATAGAGCCTTTTCCGGGAATAGCCGAGGTGTTCGGTAAAATCCGGGAATCGGGAACTCCGCTTTCGGTACTTTCGTCAAACAAGTCGGAGATTATCCGACGATTCCTTGTGGTTCACCGCATTTTCGTGTTTGAGAATGTCTATGGTTCGGCGAGGATTTTCGGCAAGTCACGCCTGATCAGGAAGGTTCTCCGCGCGGAAAAGCTCAAACCTGAAGAGATTCTTTATGTCGGTGATGAGCACCGCGATATCGAGGCATGCCGCGCATGCGGAGTCAGGATTGCCGCGGTGTCATGGGGATATGACGCACGGGAGCTGCTTGAAAAGGAGAACCCCGACTTTATCGCTGATACCCCTGAGGATCTGCTGCGTATCGTGGAATCGATTCGCGGGTGATCGGGAGCATCATGTAACTTGTCATCCCGGACTGTGTCGCAATGATGCGTATGTTTTTGTAATAGATTCCAGCGGCGGGAAAAGATGATTATGGATACGTTTGATTTTGAAATCAGTGATAGCCGCGAACGGCTCGATATGAACCGCATCCATGCGATGCTTTCCCGTGTGTACTGGTCGACCGGAATTTCCGCTGAAGAACTGCAAAAGGGAATTGATCATTCGGTTCTCGTGATCGGCGCTTATAACGCTGAAGCCGGCCAGACAGGATTCTGCCGGGTGCTTTCCGACACAATCCGTTTCGCGTATATCATGGATGTTGTCGTTGACGAGCGGTTCCGCCGACAAGGGATCGGAAAGAGTATGATAGATTATGCACTCGCGCATCCGTCTCTCAAAATGGTCTATCGCTGGCTTCTCACCACTTCGGATGCGCACGGTGTGTACGCGAAGTCGGGATTTGTTCCGCTTGAAAAACCGGAATTGTGGATGGCGCGGGATCGGGGAATACCGTCATTCCCCCGGGACGTGGTCCGGATCGGGGACGATAAAATCAGGTGAAAGATGATTGCCAACTTTATACTCGGGGAAATAGTGGCATAAGACGCCGGTTTCCGGCGCATAGAAGGTTATGAGCAAGGAAAAATTTCCGATGACATCCGCGATCCGCGTTCTTAAAGCGGCGGGAGCGGTATATACTGATCATCTTTATGCGTATGAAGAAAAGGGCGGGACATCCGTGTCGTCCAGCGAACTCGGTGTTGATGAACATTCGGTCATCAAGACGCTGGTCATGGAAGATGACGCGAAACATCCTCTTGTGGTACTCATGCACGGAGACCGGGAGGTCTCCACGAAAGAACTAGCCCGTGTGATCGGCGCGCGCGCGGTCGTTCCGTGCGCTCCCGATACCGCGGAGAAGCATTCCGGATACCGTGTAGGCGGAACATCGCCGTTCGGTACGCGGATATCGATGCCGGTATATATGGAGGAATCGATTCTGGAAATGCGGAAGATCTATATAAACGGCGGTAAGCGCGGCTACCTTGTGGGGCTGGATCCTCATGAGATTCAGCGGATTCTTTCCCCCGTGCTTGTTCATGTGGGAATCGCCAAATGAACAGTTCTGTCAGATCATATGTGCGGCGGGTGGTATTCGCCGCGATTCCGATAATCGCCATTCTCTCCGTGTGCAAGGGTGCGCCGTGGATAATCATCGGAGAGACTCCCGTGCGGTGGGTGTATACCAAATGCGGCGCGCTTCCTCCCGAACGGGCACGGGCGCTGGGCGAAACCGCTCAGGTCTTGTGTTATGCGGGAGCGTCCATACGGAGCGACGGTAGAATCTTCATCCGCGAGGATACGAAGGAGATCGCCTCTCTTGTCGCTACGGGCAAGAAGGTATATCTTCTCATTACTCCCTATTCCCGATCCGAGGGTGAGCAGTTTCTGCGGAATATTCCCGCGCGGGCCAGTGCGGCGCGTGAACTTGTTAAAATATGTGACGCGCGCGGGCTTTCCGGTATGCATCTTGATTTCGAATTTTTTCATTACACCTTCGCGGATGACTATGCTGATTTCGCGATGGAGCTTCGTAAAGTTCTCGATGGAAGGGATCTTTCCGTTGCGGTGTATCCTCCGCTGGGGATGAGTTCGGCGTGGAACGGGATGTACAATCTTGAAGCACTTTCAAAAACTGACAGCGTGGTTATGATGTGCTACGATCTCCACAACCGTAGATCCGGGAAGGGGCCGGTCACTGATCTGAAGTGGGCGGAAGAGAATATCGTTGAAGCCCTCAAAAAGATTCCCGCGGAAAAACTCTGGCTCGGAGTTCCCTTGTATGGATATATGTACGATTCACAGGGACGCGGATCATATGTGACGATGAAAAAGGGAATGGAATATCTGTCGCGCGCGACACCCCGCCGTCTTCCGGGCGGTGTACTTCACGCGTGGATCAGGCTCCGCGGTGAGGATTATGAGATCTTTGTGCCTGACAGAAAGACAATACGCGAGCTTGAGAAACTTTCTATCCGGTATCGTCTCGCGGGAGTGGCGTACTGGCGTACCGGATTTGAAACGGACGGTTTCTGGTTCGCGAAATGAGACTCAGAGCATTTCGCGAAATGAATAGAGCATTTTAGTTGGAGCTGCGCAGAAATATCTTTTCATTTTATCGGTATTTTACAGTAAAATAAAGATATTTCGTGGAGCAGCTCCAACTAAACATATCGCAAAATGCTTTTGCCAAAAACATCTTGCAAAATAACGATTTCCGGCGTAAAAGGAAAGACAACTACAGGCGGTGTATTGAATGAAAAAAGTGGCCTTGATTATTCTATGTGTTCTCCCATCATTAGTGTTCGCCGGGTGCTCATCCCATAAAGTCACAGAACCCGAGTTCAAAATCGTCTGGCAGGCGTATCTTTCGAAGGAATTCGAGGAAAGTTTTGATGAACGGCAGTCTCAGGCTCAGAAGCAGAAACTTCTCGAGGAGATTGTCGTGGTATCTACTCTTGACTATAATGAATTTATTCTCTTTATGAAGAAAAATCATCCCGAAAAATACAAATCACTCTTTTAGGAAGTATTATCATGCGGAAATTTCTGCTGTCGTCAAAGATTCATCTTTGTTTTCTTTTTTTCAGTGTTGGATTCTTTTCCGGGCTCGGATTCAGCGTTCATTCCGCTGAAGACGGCTCATTCAAATATCTGGATTATTTTCACTCGGTATATCAGACGATCCGGAATGATTATGTTGAGGATATCGCACCGAAGAAATTGTTTGAAGGCGCGATGCGCGGCATGATTCAATCCCTGGAAGATCCGTATTCCCGTTTTATGGATGAAACGGAATTCACTGATTTCCGCGAGGAAGTGACAGGAAAATTCATCGGAATCGGCGTCGAAGTTACGGTGAAAGACGGTGAGATAGTCGTGGTATCGCCGATTGAAGATTCTCCCGCCAAGAAAGCGGGTATCAAGGCGGGTGACGTGATCGTCCGCGTGGATGACGCCAAGGCGAACGGCCGGCCGTTGTCTGAAATCATGAAGCAGATAAAAGGGGCGCCTGGATCGCCGGTTAAAATTGTCGTGCGCCGGACGGGAATGACGGAGCCGATAGAGTTTTCAATGAAACGCGAACCGGTGCGCATGTCGAGCGTCAAGTCGGGATTCATGAAGGAAAATCAGTCAGTAGGATATCTGCGCATAACGCATTTTTTCGGAGAGACGCCTGTTGATACCGAAAAGGCTCTGCGCGCGTTTATTGATAAAAAAGTTAGCAAGATCGTTCTTGATCTGCGCGATAACCCCGGCGGAGATGTCGACGCGGCGGTTTCTATCGCGAATATGTTCCTAGAGAAAGATAAAGTGATCCTCTCCACGCGCGGACGGGAAGGCTCCGGCATAAGCGAGGAGTATAAAGCGAAATTGTCTCCCGTATACAAAGGAGAATTGCTTGTCCTCGTGAACGGAGGAAGCGCGTCCGCATCCGAGATTCTTTCAGGCGCCCTGCGTGATAATAACCGCGCGAAGCTTATTGGTCAGAAAACATTCGGAAAGGCGCTGGTGCAGCGTGTGAATGATATTGAGGCGGACAAGACAGGATTTACCCTTACAATCCGTAAATACTATACGCCGTCAGGTGCGATGATTCACAAGAAGGGGATCATGCCCGATATTATAACCAAAGAGAATGATGTGCCTGAAGGGGATCGCAAAAACCTTACAAGGGTTCTCAATGACAAGCTGTTCGAGAAGTTTTCAAAAACGCACAGCTCGTATACTCCCGAGAGCAGAAAAGAACTGATGACCTTTCTGCGCGCGAACGGGTTTCCGCTTACCGAGAGGGTCGCGGCGTATTTCTATAAACAGGAACTTAATCGTTATGCGCCGACTCCTCTGTATGATCTTGAGTTTGACGGTGAACTCGGAAAGGCGCTGGAACTGTATAAATGAAAAACGGTTCGGTGATCGGACTCGGGTTTGAGAGCTCGTGCGATGAGACGTCTGTGTCGGTTATCGCCGATGGTAAAAAGATTCTTTCAAACATTATATCGAGTCAGATTGATATTCATAAGGCTTACAACGGAGTTGTTCCGGAAATCGCGTCAAGGGCGCATCTTGAAGTCATCAATGCGATCACCTCTGATGCGTTGAAAGAATCGGGTATGACGTTCAGTGATCTGGATTTTGTCGGAGCGACTTCGCGTCCGGGTCTTGTCGGCTCTCTCCTTATTGCGGTGCAGTCAGCGAAAGCCGTATCTTACGCATGTTCAATTCCTCTTGTATGCGTGAATCATCTTGAAGCGCATCTCACTGCCGCATTCTTCGAAAACGAGGATCTTTGTTATCCATTCATAGGGCTTCTTGTCTCGGGGGGTAATACCGCGTTGTTTGAGATCCGCGGGATCGGTGATATGCGCCTTCTCGGAAGAAGCTCTGATGATTCAGTCGGAGAGGCGTATGACAAGGTTTCGAAGTTTCTCGGACTTGGATATCCCGGCGGTCCGGTGATTGATGAGCTCGCGCGCCGTGCGGTGGTGAAGAAAGTTCTTTTCCCGAAAGTTCTTGTCAAATATGATGATTACTCATTTTCATATTCGGGACTTAAAACCGCGGTGATCAATTATTTCAAGGAGAATCCCGAAGCTGATGTGACTGAGGCGGTGTACTCCTTTCAGGAACGCGCGCTTGAGATTCTCATCCGACGGACGTTCGCGGCTTCGAGAGATCTTAATATACCACGGATTGTCATCGCCGGCGGTGTTGCCGCGAATTCGCGTCTCCGTGAACTTGTGAAGACGTCGCTGAAGGGCGGAGAAAAAGCTTTTTTTCCGTCGCCGATCCTTTGTACCGATAACGCGGCGATGGTTGCGATAACCGCGCATAGATATTTTGAGCGTGGAATTACCAGCGGGCTTGATGCGGATGTGTCTCCCCGCGTGCAATATGGTGTGGTGTAATGATTGATAAGAAAACATTTCATAATCTGATAGATTCCGTCGTCGCTCTTGAGTCGCAGGGAATGAAAACACCGGAAGTGTTCCGCACGGTGTTGACTGAATATTTCTTCAGGAAGCAGAGTGAGGAGAAGAAGTTCCTGTCGTTTATGAAGGGATTCGACTTCCCGGCGTTTATAGAAGTGACTCCTTCACTTCTTGATATCGACATGGATCAGTTTCGCGAGTATGTCGAGGGTACTACCCCGATTGATTCGCTCGCGGGAAAGATCATGCTGTCAAAACAGTATCTGCGCGTGTTTCATTCCAACTATCCGTCGGAGTTCAGTAAGGTTCCTCCGAATGATCAGTTGGAACTGGCTGAAGGGGTGAAAAATCTTAATGAAGGGATTCTCTCGGCATTTGAAAAAATGAAGGAAGACCGTTCCGCGGATATGAAAAGAACGATGCTGACGCTTGTCGCGCTTATTATAAAGAACATACATCTTAAAAACGGGGTTGTTCTTTCGCAGGTGAAAGGATCAGCTCTTGAGATAATACGCGGGATTATTTTTGACGCTGATGATATATACCGGGCAACCCAGCCGCAAAACGCGGAGCTTTCGGACGATCTCAAAATAAAGTCTCTGATCAAGGCATTCTGTATCGTGCGTAAAACCAGCGATCTCGCCGATATCACGGCCATGTATAGGGAAGAACTGGAAAGATACCGTCTGCGAACCGCTGCGGCTTTCTCGGGAAAATAACTCCGGATCAGGTTGGATCATCCCGCAGAGATTGATTTCTTTGATGAGAAAATCTTTCTCCTGCATTTACTATATTATCGTAAATTGACCCATCTTTATGGCGGGATTATGAGTGAGATTGTCTGTTCAATTGCGGGTAACAAGAGGGTGTATGGCTTCAGATAAAAGTTTTGTGGAGTTCATAGTTGATCAGGTGCGAGATGCGGGTGAGATCTCGTCACGAATGATGTTCGGAGAATACGCGGTGTATTCAGGCAGGAAAGTCGTTCTGCTTATATGCGACAACAGGGTTTTTGTAAAACCGACCGAAGCCGGGCGCGCCTTCATTGGGGATGTCGTTGAGGAACCGGCGTATCAGGGTGCAAAGCCCAGTTTCCTGATTGAGGGTATGGTGGATGACAGGGAGTGGATGACGGAACTTGTCAGATTAACCGCCGATGAACTTCCTGAACCGAAACCCAAGAAGAAAAAGACCGCGAAAAAAAGCTAGAGCATTGTACGTATCAAAAAAATATTTTATCAGAAATTGTGCGGAAACAGTTTTCTCTCGTGAAAAACATTCCGTGAAATTGGCCCAACAGATGATTTTACAGTGTGACCAGAACAATTTATGGGCACTTTGAATAACTGCTTTTTCCCTTATCCAAAAAGTAAAAAAGCAGTTATTTCGTTAGTGTTTGCCCACAAGGGCGGTTTTATAAACATGGTTTTTCAAACCGCCCTTATATTAGTTTATTCCGAAAGACTTGAATCAAGTCGGGAAATTGCGCAAAGGATGAAAGGAATCCGAGATCAGGCTGATACTATGGCGGATTCTGTCGTATAACGATTCAATTGCCACCGTAATGTATAAGGAGACCAAGCGCATTGCCGCAGTCGTGACCCGGCCTTCACGGCGAATCCCGGCGAATCCCGGTGCGTGTGTGGTGTGTATGAGGATTGATTGCGAGTTGCTTCGTATGCGAGAATTGCGACGGGGAGTGTGCCGCTTCAGTATTGTATCGGAGCGGGGACGCGACGTGCCAGACGCAGGAGAACATGATGTGCGGCGGCGCGGTTGTGTGGGAATCTAATCCGGGACGGATTAACACGGGGAAAATTCGCATGCTGCAATCTGCCTGCCGCAGACACCGATGTGAAAGACGTTTTGTTCTTGTATCTTTGTGCCCCGGAGAGATGGAATGAACGGTGAGGGAGTTAATCCGAATGGCACCGATTACTGATGATTCAAAACGCACACGTAGTGAATCCGTCACGGAATACAGTATTCCTGTCAGCGTTCGTGACGGTAAATCTTCGGGCTTTGAATGCGCGGCAAACCGTTTTGTGCTCGTGATCGTATCATCAGGTTCAATGATTATTAAGACAGCCGATCGTACTGTTTCAGTCACGTCACCCGGATGCATCTGCCTCAATGAAACGGAAAACCCGGTGATCATCCATGATGAGGAGTGCGCCGTTTCGCAGGTGATCTTTCATCCCACGATAATCAGCGGCGTCCTCACATTCGAAAACATACGTGATACACGGGAATCGATGTCTTTCGCGGAGCGGCAGGACGGTGATTTTCTGAAGCCGTTTATTTCGCGGGACAAAACGTTTTCCGGTTTCATTCCGTACGGACCTGGCACGAATGAGCGTATCCATGATCTTCTTAAAAACATGCGGCGGGAGCTCAATACAAAGCCGGACAGATTCTGGCCGTGCCGCAGCCGTTCATTCTTTCTTGAAATTGTATTTCTCGTGTTCAAGCTGTACAGCACTCCGGGAGACATGCCTCCCGCCGCGCTTGATAACGCACCTGTCCGCAACGATCATTATGACAGATCCGGTTCGCAGAGCGCGCGCATCATTCACTTTATCAATAGCAATTATGACGCGAAGATCACCGTCGAAAATCTCTGTGAAAAATTCGGGATCAGTCATACGACGCTCAACCGGATTGTACGCGAGGCGAGCGGTATGACGGTGAACAAGCTTCTCAACAGGACGAGAATCTCGGCCGCGTGCGTGCTTCTCCGTGATACAAAACTGCCTGTCGTTGAAATTGTATACCGTGCCGGATTCAGCGATGTATCGCATTTCGGACGGGTATTCCGCACTGTCACGGGACTGTCGCCCGGTGACTATCGCGCGCGGTATGGAAATACTCCGTCGTATTGATGCTTAATCCTCTCGCCCGGCGCTTCCCTGCTTCTCCGCTCGCTTCCGCTGACCTTGCGGAAATGCAGATACCGCTTTCTTTCCCGCACTTCCGTAATAAATGAAACTGATATATGTTCGGTTCGATACATCAACAGATATCGGAGGACATTATGAATTGCAGAGAATTTGCGAGCGCGTACGCGAAAAAAGCATGTGCGTCACCGTCAAATATTTTCGGAGAGCGCTTCTTTGATCAGCACCTTTCGCTTGTGGCTCATTACGCGGTCATGCTTGCTGAAAAAACAGGAGCTGACCGGGATGTGGTGGAAACGGCTGCGTATCTGCACGATAGTTTTGCGATCTTTCATCCGGAGAGGATCCCCGAACATGCGGCTGCGGGCGCCGAGTTTGTATTCGGACTTCTTAAAGAGAACGGTTATGAGGATTCATTCGCGTCGCGTGTCGCGGAATGTGTACGCACCCATTCGACACCGGTACTGGCGGGGGAAGGGACAATAGAGCAGATCTGCCTGTCGAACGCGGATGCCATGACACAGATCGCGCGGCCTGCGTACTGGCTCTACTATGCGTACGGTGTCAATAAAAAGGGATTTGCCGACGGCAGCGGCTGGCTCAACGGATGGATTGACGGGAGCTGGGCGAGGATGATTCCCCAGGCGAGGGAGATGGTCGCTTCGGAATATTCGATAGCACAATCGATTCTGAGCGCGGTTCTTGTGAATGGATGATCACGTATATCTGAAGGATTAAAAAAACGCGCGGTACAGTGACTAATGACGAGATGAGAAGTGTTTCATTATTGAGTTGATCTATCCGGCCGCGTAGCAGTCTTTGTGCGTGCGGCCGAGTGGGTTTTCCGGAGGGCGCGGATCTGATGAATCAAGTGAACCACGTGAAGAATTGCCTGAAAGGGATCGCGGTACTCATTGTCACCTTTGCGGTTTTTCTGCTGCTTAAAAAATTGATAGGTAATATCGGAGGAATGCCTCGTGTATTTACGGAGGCGTATCCTCCCAGTATTTTTGTCCGTATGGATATTGTTCCGGTTGCGGCGTCGGTGATTATGACAATAATCATAACGCATCTTCTTCTGAATTACATGCGGGTGCGCCGGACAATCCCGGTTGCTCCGATATTCAGAGGCTCAATATACGGATTCATGTACGGCATACTGTGGTTCTTCGGTTTTCTGGAAATGGTCGTTGTAAATAATTCGGATGTCTTTCGTCACGTGTCGTCTGGTGTCAGGGACTGTGTGTCTCTTGGCGTCTTCGGTACCATGTCGGGGTTTTTTTTCTATTCACGGGACAAGGCACCGGTCGCGGATGATATATCTCTTGTCGTGGCTGTTCCCGTTTCTATATTCTTCGCTCTTTTCCACCAGGCGCAGTTTTATTTTACTTTCCCGGAGGTGAACCAGCATGTATCCGACGTGCGCGGCGTTATATGGCTGTGCGCCACGGGAGCATGGATCGGATTAATGTATTACATCTTCCGTCCGAAGGGTAAAGGTGCGTTGCGTCGGATCGTAGATTTTTCAGTCAATCTGTTCGGAATAAACTGGCTGCTGTATAATTCATTCTATCGTGTGTTTATAGACATCCCTGTTTCTGATATTATAATACGCTGCGCATTCGATGTCGCCGGAGTAATTGTCGGGCTATGCGTATATGAGTTCGGAAGAAAAATGGAAAAGAGTGTTTTCAGCAATGTCGCGGGATATCTGTGAATCAATATATTGACTGACCGATTTTAATCGAATAACGTGTGTAATTTAAAAGGCTTCGGTGTATTGATTTCGCCGGCATCGCGGAAAATGAGTCCGGCATACCGAATCATTTTCCGCGCGGGATTATACGTATCAGAAGTAAATATCTCTTTTTCCCTTTTCGATGTCGGTGAGACTTTCCGTCATGCGGTTTCTCAATCCCTCATCAGTCACTCCCTTTACGATTGTATCTATAAGAGCGAGTCCTTTCGTTTTTGTTTCGGGGGTCGCGAAGTCGTCGAGGTATTCCTTGAAGGTGAAGATCGCGTTAGGCATGCAGAATTGCTTGATAAGTCCCGGCTTCGCCAGATCCATAAAGTCATTGCCGACGCGTCCCATCCGGTAACAACCCGTGCAGAATGACGGGATGTATCCCTTGTCGATGACTGATGAAATAACCTCATCAAGCGAGCGGTGGTCTCCCAGCGCGAATTGGCTTCCGGTTTTCAGTTCATCTTTCGCATACGCGCCGGGATTCGTGCGTGAACCTGCGGAGATCTGACTCACCCCGTAGTTGAAAAGTTCCGTACGCATTTCCTCATTTTCGCGCGTGGAGAGAATGATTCCCGTGTAAGGGAGGGCAATCCTGATAATAGCGATAATCTTTTTGAAGTCCTCATCGCTGACTGGATTGGGAATGTCGCACGCGAGCGGCGCGTTATCGGCCGGCTCAATGCGGGGAAAGCTTATCGTATGAGGGCCGCATCCGAATTTCTCCTCGAGATGACGGGCGTGTTCCATCAGCGCGAGGATCTCGAACCGGTAATCGGCAAGGCCGAATAGCACGCCGAGTCCCACATCCGAAATTCCGCCTTCCATCGCGCGGTCGAACACCATAAGCCGGTTCTCGAAATCCGCCTTCGGCGTTCCCGCGGGATGATACTCCGCATATTTGACTTCATCGTACGTCTCCTGAAAGCACACGTACGTTCCGATCTTTTCCGCGTGAAGCTTCCGGAAGTCATCAACTGACATCGGCGCGAGTTCAATATTGATGCGGCGAATGTAGTGTGCGCCCTCGCGTACGGAGTAGGCGGTGCGTATCGCTTCGCACATGTAGTCGGTGTTGTTTGCGGGAGTTTCGCCGCAGATGAGAAGTATCCGTTTGTGTCCTTCCTTGAGAAGTGACGAAACCTCGCCTTTAAGTTCATCCATTTTAAGAATTTTGCGTTTGAGTGTTTTATTATCGCTGCGGAACGCGCAGTAGAGACAGTTGTTAATGCAGGCGTTTCCCGTGTAAATCGGAGCGAAGAGCACCAACCGTTTTCCGTAGATTTCTTCCTTCACGGTATGCGCGGTATCCATTATTCTCCGGATCTGCGAATGGTCTTCTATACGGAGAAGCGACGCGACATCGTGTATGTCGAGCCCTTTCATTTCAAGAGCTTTGTTGAGAATGCGGTTAAGCTCATCCGGCGACGGCGCTTTCCCGTCAACCATGCCGTATAACTTTTCGCGATCAATGAAATGTCTGTCCTGTTTTGCGTGTGTGCTCATAGCTCAGCCTCCCTGTGCGTCGTAAGAACCGATTTCACTTCCGCTCCGTCGAGGCGCCCGATCTTTCCGGTAAGCGCGCCGATGCGGTCGGTGTCACCCTCAACGACGAGCGAAATCACATGGACTCCCTTGTCGCGCATGGGTATGCCGAGTCTTCCGAGGACAAGCTCCGAATAATCGGAAAGAATGGTGTTTATTTTCGGTACTGATGTGCGGTTGGTCACGAGTATCGCGACCACTCCCAGTCTCTTCTCCATCAGAGGTATCCTCCGGATCGGAATTGAAATCTCGAATCCTCGGAACAGATGAATCCGTTCCTCAGATAGTGACATTAAAAGGGGTAAGCCGATTTTCGTCAAGGAAAACGATATGCTTTTAATGTGAAGAAATTATAAGGGATGCGAACAGAATATAGATCATCCGGCTGTCTTTATGCGAAGAAATAGTCTTGTTTGAAGTGTGATGAGCGATAAAGTTTTGGTTCTCTGATGTTGCATGTAACGAAGATCGGAGAATGTTGCAGTGATCGCGGAATGTCATGACTGTGCGGTTGCCGAACCACAATTTATCGTCAGAGGGACAATACGGCGACGCGGTCATGTCCAGACAGATCCTTGGCGATTTCGGCATGTACGTTATGCGCCAATGCACAGTCAATGACGCGCGCACCCTGGTCGTATCCGATTTCCATAAAGAGCCGTCCGTGTTCGCGGAGATGAAGTGCGCATCCGCCGATGATCCGCGTGATCACGGAGAACCCCTCGTCGGGTGAGAAAAGCGCGACATCAGGTTCGTATGATATTTCCTTCTGAAGGGCGCCTTCGCATGAAGGCGAAATGTACGGAGGATTGGCCGTGATGATGTCGAACCGCATTTCATTGAACGCGTCAAAGACGTCGCTCTGAATGAACGAGACCGATCCTTTCCCTGTGAGTTTTTCGGCATTTCCCTTCGCGACGACAAGCGCGTCTGCTGAGATGTCTGACGCGGAGACAGAAAGATCGGGCCGTATATGTCTGACGGCGACGGCTACCGCGCCGGATCCTGTGCATATATCGAGGACAGAACCGCCGCGGGGAGCGTACTCTTTAGCAAGATCGACGAGCATTTCCGTTTCAGGGCGGGGAATAAGGACACGGCTGTCTACGTGAAAATCGAGTCCGTAGAATTCCTTGGAGCCGAGTATGTACGCGACCGGCTCCCGGTTCTCCCGGCGTTCGGTCAATTTATTGATAAGATCGATATTCTCAGGGGATACCGCCGCGTCCCGTTCCGTGATAAGTCGAATCCTGTCGCACTCGAGCGCGTGTGCGATGATCAGTTCCGCATCTAGTCTGAAAGAATCGATCTCCCTGCCGCGGAGGCGTTCAGCGGTATGCGCGAGAATCTCGCCGGTTGTCATTGTTCACCCATATACTGGGATTTGAGAAGTTCCTCGACCTCATTCTTTTTAAGGGGTTCAATAAGCCCGTTGAGATCGCCGTTGAGAACCGCGTCGAGCGAATAGAGTGTGAGTCCGATCCGGTGATCTGTCACGCGTGATTGCGGGAAATTATATGTGCGTATACGTTCCGAGCGGTCACCGCTTCCCACCTGCGCTTTGCGGATCTGCGCTTCCTCGGCCTGACGTCTCACATTCTGCATTTCAAGGATTTTCGTACGGAGAACGCGAAGAGCCTTGGCACGGTTTTTGATCTGCGATCGTTCGTCCTGACATGAAACGACAATCCCCGTAGGTCTGTGGGTAAGGCGTACCGCGGAGTCAGTCGTATTGACATGCTGTCCGCCCGCGCCTGATGATCGGAACACATCCACGTCGATGTCCTCGGGATTGATCTCAACCTCATCCTCATCCGCCTCGGGCATCACCGCGACAGTGACCGCTGAAGTGTGGATTCGTCCGCCAGCCTCGGTAACCGGGATTCGCTGAACGCGATGTGTACCGGATTCATACTTCAATTCATCGTAAGCGTCTACACCGGTAATCGAGAATACGACTTCCTTCATTCCGCCGATACCGGTATCGTTTTTCTCGAGGATTTCGGTTTTCCATCCGCGTACGTCGGAGTAACGCGAGTACATCCGGAACAGATCCGCCACAAAAAGAGCGGCCTCGTCTCCGCCGGTGCCCGCACGGATTTCCATGATGATATCTTTACCAGAATCGGGATCTTTCGGAAGGAGCATGACCGTAAGCTCCTCTTCCGCCTTGATAATCTTTTCCTTTAATGAGTTTTTCTCGTCAGAGAGCATGTCGCGCATTGCGGAATCAGTTTCGGTTTTAAGGAGTTCTTCCGAGTCATTCAAATCAGATCGCATGCGTCTGTATTCTTCGTATTTCACGACGACAGGAGAGAGCTGGGAATGTTCCTTGCTGAGCTTTTTGAAATTGTTCATATCACTGGTGACAGACGGGTCAGCGAGCTGCTGTTCGATCTGGGCGAACCGTTCCGCCATCTGTTTCAGTTTATGTTCCATCTGACTCCTCCGAATCCGATATATGAAAAAAAACGCGGTATAGCCGCGTTACACAGTATCTGCCCCCGAGAGGATTCGAACCTCCGGCACATAGTTTAGGAAACTACTGCTCTATCCACCTGAGCTACGGGAGCTTATTTTGAAAACATCTGCTTGCGGCGGGTATTAACAGTTCGCTGGAAGTCGCGGATGTTTTTCACCACGATTTTATCATGATACAATTCAATTTTTCCGAGATTGCCCAAATGTGTCAACGATTTATTAGCTTCATCAACTGACAGTCCCGCCCAGTTCGATACATCCTGCGCGTTCACTTTGAGATGAACGGTTCCGGAAAGATCCAGATGCGGATCCTGCTCGGCGAGCATGCACATAACGTCCATCACTTTAAGCTGAGGATCTTCGAGGAGGAGAATCATCAGCCGTCGTTTAGCGTCGTAGATGCGTTTGGAGAACACCACGAGAAGCTTGTATGCCATCTGCGGATTTCCCGCAAGAAGCGCGTCGAAATTGTCTCTATGAAATTTGAGTACTTTTACCGCATCAGTCGCGATTACGGACGCGGAGCGCGGTTCTTCCTCAAGAATCGCCATTTCTCCGAATACGTCTCCCGGCCCCATCACATCGAGGGTTTTCTCACGGTTATTGATGATTTTTACGATTTTGACATGACCGGAGTTTATGAAGTAGAACTCATGGCCGGGCTCGAATTCGCAAAAGATAACTTCATTAGGCGCGAAATCAACGCCGAAGCGCTCGATGAATCTCGCATCGTTAAGCATCATTGCCATGGTTATACCCCCAGTGCCTTGAGGCGGTTCGCCGCCCATGAAGTCAGATCATCGCGCGGCGGCATTGTGACCACCTTGCGGTAATAGGGGACAGCCTTATCTTTACTTCCCGCTTTCTCGAAGACGCTGCCTGAATACACGAGCGCATTTTTAACATATCTTGATTGAGGATAATTTTTCATGAACATAGTGAGTTCGGTGAGTGCCTCTTTGAGCTTTCCGCTCTGAAAAAACGCGTTACCTTTCTGCACATGAGCTTCTTCCCACGCTTCACGCTCGAACGGATCGCTCGGTGCGGGGCCTTCGGTTATTCCGGTGAATACTTCAAGTGCGCGGCTGAAATCGCCAGATGACTGCGCGTCTTTGCCTTCTGCCAGTAATTCTGATGTGCTTTTCTGAGCGGAAGAGCCTCCTCCCATCGAAAGACCGTCGTCGCCATGGAGGAATGAGTCCATCTCGCTTGAAAGCTCAGTATGCATTCCGGGACTTGTATTTCCCGATGAGGAATCATCATCAAAATCAAAATCAACCATATCGGACGGAGCGCTGTGATCGGGTTCATCAAAAACTGATACCGATGCGTTGGGCATTGTCTGCGGGGAAGTATCGGAGGTTGCTGACGCATATTCCGGTTCCGGTATCGATGAAAAGTTTCCCGACTGAATATCCTTCACTCTCTGCATACACATCGCCGAGAATTTCGTGTTCGGATAGTATTCAAGATACTTCTTGTATGCGTAGAGCGCCTGATCCGCTTTCGCGTTGCGGAAGTAATACTCGCCGATTTTGAAGAGCTCCGCTTCAGGATTTGTCACGCTTGTTTCACCGAGCACTTCGCGTTGGGCTTTACCGACGCGTCTGAGCTGATTTGAAAACACCCGCAGCATTTTTTTGACGAGTTGTACGTTGGAAAGCACAATCCTCTCGAAATCATCGAGACGAAGCTGAAGAACCACCGTGTCCGCCAGAGTCTGAGCTGTTTCTTCCCTGGGATAACGTCCGAGCGCTGACTTCACACCGAAGAATTCACCGCACTTCACATCCTCTTTGATCTCTTCTCCCGTTTCGGGACGGATATAGTTGAGCAGGACCTTGCCGGCCTTGAGGACATAAATGCATTCGCTTTTATCGCCCTCAAAATAGACGATAGAGCCTGCTTTATACTGTCGCGTGATTATTCCGGAAACTCCGCCGCTTCCCATCTGCTCACCTGCCTGTACGCTTTGCTTCTATTCTAATATCTTTAATATCGGAGCTTTCATCCGCTCTGGTAATTTCAATTATGCTGAAAGACTAATCAGTATCAACGGTATCAACGACGTCAACGGGCATAAAGGGGAATTTCTTTTTGAATCCCACCGCGCGGTTGATTCGTCTGAGAAGGCCCAGAAGATCGCCGATAATGATCTTCTCGCTCCCCTGAACCCTGACATGCTGAAATTCGACGCCAAGGTCGTTGAAAAGGTTCTCAAACGCGGCGTCCCCGTAAACCGGATTGCCGTCAATGACCATAAGCCGGATATCCTTAATCTCAGCGTTCACAACCGATGAGAACGGGTCACCTTTTCTGGTGAAAACCGTAAGATCCGCAAGATATCCTTTTTCGACTTTCCCGTTACGATTGAGACGGAATGCTTTTGCGGGATTTGACGTTACCATTTTAACAAGCTTCTGATCCGGGATAGTCTCATTATACATTTTATGATAGAGTTTTTTATCGAACCGCAGTTCTTCAATGATATTCATTCCCCCCGACATCGGAGAGTCTGTACCTATCGAAACATTGACCCCTTTGTTGATCAGCTGTCTGATGTCTGTGGTTTTCTCATACATGAAAATGTTGGAGTCCGCACACCATACCACGTTTGCATTTTTTGATTTTATCAGATCAATGTCTTTTGATGAAAACGCGAGACCGTGAACAAGCACGGAGTATTCATCAAGCGCGCCGAGTTTGTTGAGTGTTTCTATATCGCGGAGGGTTTCTTCGTCGAAGCCTTCCGAGCAATGAATGACAAACGGAATATCTTCCTCAACCGCAAGAGTGTGCTCTGCGGTTATGCCGTTACCCCATTTCAGCGCGGCTGAAGATACTGAATGCTCGAGCGCGTATCGGGAAATGACTTTAAGCGGCATCAGGTCAAGATAAGGAGCGTGTACGACGTGAGGAATATGGTCGTGTACTGACGTTACCCCGCCGAGAAGGTTTCTATATCCCGCGAGGAGGTGAAGATCTCTGTTGTCGATCTGCTGACGCTCACGGTATACGTCCGCGTTCTTGAGGTCATTGTCCCACGGGAGCCAGCTGATATATGGGCCGTTTCCCACTTTAGGATAGTAGTTTCCGATCATATGGTCGTGAGAATTGATAAGACCGGGAGAGATTACCATTTCATCAGCCATGGCGATTGTTTCGGCTTTTATCGCGCGTGATGATACTTCCGCAATCGAGTCGTCCTCAATGAGGATATTTCCCTCTTCGATAATCTTATCCGGGGTAACAATGGTGGCTCCCTGTATCGACCATTTCGTCATCGCACAATCCTTTTACACGTCAGTATTATATTGTCGGCTGTAAAAAAGAAGAGAGTCAAGGAAAAAATAGGATGATACGCACTTGAGCCTGTATCTGCGGGAATTTTACATCAGTACAAAAGTGAATTGAAATGCCCCGACGGTTTTTTAAGACAGTCGGACGGAAATGTGCATGATTATGTCTAACATCGGGCATCGGTAAGAGGTTATAGGAAACACGAAATAACCCGATATCCGTGTTTCTGAATGAAACTCGGTATGAGTTATTACTGTGTGGAATACGACCGGGGCATGGAGGTAACAGGCGGTGTAATGCGATCATTCGCATGGGTACTGGTTCCGTATTGTGCGGGAACTGAATCGGATAGTCGGCCGTGTTCTCATCTTAACGCATTGCCGGTTTATGCAAAACCGGAGCCGGACAATAGTTAGTGTGCTGATAGTTTAATCGGCGGATTCTTATGCTGTAATGGAAATTCGGATTTTGCAGGGGAATTGTACAAGGCTCCCCTGCGGCAAAAAAGAGTTTCGCGAGTAATCAAGGTGTTTCCAGTTGGAGATGTGCATCAATATAATTGCCTGCATGGATACGGTTCCGTTTTTGATATTTTAAAGATATTCAACGGCACGGCTCCGGCTATATCAATGTTTCGCAAACTGCTCTGGTCTTTTCCGGAGAACGGGAAACCTGTTATTCAAATGTCCATAAAACCCGATTTGTGAAGAGTTCATAATATACTTGCGTTCCCGGTTTGACTCACTATCGTTGACAAAAGAATTCTGTAACATTCCGGAACCTACAGAGACAGACGTGCGGAACGTACTCAGAAAATTATCATTAGCCCCTATTCGTTTGTTTCTGTTTTCCGTAATCGGACAGGGCGGTTTCGTGAAATGTCCATGTGTGTCTGAATGAAAAGGGGGACGTTTTCGAAGGTATTCATTTATAATGGAAGATACTGTTTCCGTTTTCAACATCGGAAGAGCAGTTCTCAATAGCAATTCTATTTATCAAGGGAGGAGTTTTACTCGTATGATTGAAGTAAAAGACCTCACCAAGTATTACGGTGATTTTTGCGCGGTAAAAGGGGTGTCGTTCAGTGTGAATGACGGCCAGATTACAGGTCTTCTCGGCCCGAACGGAGCGGGAAAGACTACGACGATGCGTATGATCACCGGGTATCTGGTGCCAAATTCCGGCGCGGTATACGTCGGCGGATTAAGTATTGCGGAAGATTCTATCGCAGTGAAAAAAATGATAGGGTATCTCCCCGAGTCGGCTCCGTTATACGCCGACATGATGGTGTATGAATATCTCCGCTATGCCGCTGATGTTCATCGGATTCAGGATGTCGAAAAGCGCGTGAGCGAAATAGCGGATCTGTGCGGTCTTCGTGAAGTGATGCACAAGAATATCGGGGAACTTTCCAAAGGATACAAACAGCGTGTGGGGCTTTCCCATGCGATGATTCATGACCCGAAAATTCTGATTCTTGATGAACCGACGTCGGGTCTCGATCCGAACCAGATTGTCGAGATCAGAAGTTTGATACGGGAAATCGGTAAAAGTAAAACCGTTATCCTTTCCACGCATATATTGTCGGAAGTGGAAGCTACATGCGACCGGGTGATTATTATCAATCAGGGAAGTATTGTTGCGGACAGCCTCACATCAGAACTCAGAAGCTCGTTCGGTAAACGAGCGAGTGTTCGTGTCGCGGTCAAGGAAGGATCGTTCGATGAGCTGTCACGTGTGGTCAAATCCGTTGCGGGTGTTGAATCATTCGTGAAAGCAGACGAGTCCGAAGGATTTGTGTCGGGTATCGCGAGCGCGGTGAATGATGTGCGGGGTGATATTTTCCGTGCCGTCCGTGACAAGGGCTGGACAATGTATGAACTCTCACGCGAGAAAAACACTCTCGAAGCGATATTCCGCGAACTGACGACGGGAGGCGGTAATGAATAAGGTTCAACAGCTAATCAATATGATATGGAAAAAGACTGAGAATGCGCGTATTATCATGCGCAAGGAACTACGCAGTTATTTCCTGAGTCCGATTGCATATATTGTTATTACTCTTTTTCTCGCGATAGCGGGGGTGGTTTTCTTTTTGGCGTTTTTCCTGAGAAATCAGGCGGGGATGCGTGAGTTTTTTGAATTGCTTCCGATTCTTTTCTCGGTGTTCATTCCGGCGCTCACCATGCGTCTTTTTGCCGAGGAGCGTCATACGGGTAGTTTTGAAATGCTTGTCACCATGCCTCTTTCTATCGGTGATATTGTTGCGGGGAAGATATGCGCCGCGACGGTTTTCGTCGTGTTCATGCTTGTCCCGACGCTGATATATCCAGTTTCGGTCGCATGTGTGGGTACGCTCGATATCGGACCTGTCATCGGCGGATATCTCGGCGCGATACTCCTCGGTGCGACATTTTCAGCGATTGGGGTTTTTACCTCGTCTCTCACGAAGAATCAGGTTACCGCATTCATTGTAGCTCTTTCGATCTGTCTCGGGCTTACACTCCTGGATAATTTCCTGGTGTTCTTCCCGTCGGTGGTGGTCAGAGTGTTTGAATATATCGGCGCTGATTATCATTTCAAGAGTGTGGCGAAAGGTGTTATAGATTCCCGTGATCTTATCTATTTCGGATCGGTGATCGCGCTTTGTACGCTCGGCACGATACGGAAGATTGAGGAAAGGAGATAGTCATGGCAGAACAGGAAAACAAGCAGAATGTGAAAAATAAAGTATCAACCGGACTGAAATCAATTTTCGGAAACGTTGATTCGCGTACAGGAAATTTTATACTCGCGATCATTGTTATAGTGCTGTTGAATTTCGCGGGACTTTTCTTCTCGGTTCGTTTTGATCTCTCTCAGAGCGGCGCATTTTCGCTTTCTCCGGTGAGCAAAAAGATTGTTCGTTCGCTTGAAGAACCGCTTTCGATAAAAGTATTCTTTTCAAATGATCTTCCCGCGGAATACAGCTCGGTTCAGCGATATCTTTTTGATCTTCTCGAAGAGTATGATCGTGCGGCTGGATCGAATTTCCGTGTCGAGATTGTCGATGTAGATGATGAGAAAGGGAAGCAGACCGCATCCAGTTACGGAATAAGTCCGGTACAGGTGCGTGAAGTCGCGAGTGATCAGATAAAACAGCGTGCCAGTTATATGGGGATAGTGCTTATTCACGGTGAGCTTGTTGAGAAAATGAATGAAGTGACTTCTCCTGAGGGTCTTGAATACAAGATCACAAATACCATCACGAAAATGATCGGTAAGAGTGATGCGCTTCTCGCCGCGAAAGATCCGGTAAGGGTGACGCTGTATGTGTCGGACGAACTCAAGAACTTCGGCATACAGGGTTTTGAAAAAATAAATGATACGGTCCGCGCATCGTTTGATAAAGTGAACGATGATAATTACGGAAAGCTTTCATATAACGCGATCGATCCGTCTGTTAAAAAGGAATCGATGGCTGTCGCGGGTAAATACGGTATACAGGCGATTAAATGGAAAACCACAGTTCTCCCGGACGGGAAGCGAATCCCTGAGGGAGAAGGGCTCCTTGCGATTGTCGTCGAATACGGCTCGCGTTTTCAGGTTATACCGTTGCGTATACAGCCGACTATTTTCCGCAGATATGTCATTGGGGGACTCGATCAGCTCAATGATTCGCTTAACGGCGCGGTAAGTGCGGTTCTTTCGCACAATCCGGTTGTGGGATATGCCGCAGGGCACAATGAAAGGCCGCTGGCCGATGAACGTATGGGTGCGGCGAATTTCCGTGCGCTGATGCAGGAAGGGTACGAAGTCCGTGAGATCGATCTTGGTAAAGATGAGATCCCTCTTGAAATGAAGTCCCTTATTGTGAATGGACCCAAGACCGCGTATCCGGCTGAGGATCTTTATAAAATTGATCAGTTTATGATGAGGGGCGGGAACGTGCTTTTCTTCGTGGACGCGTTCAATGAAATGAGAACCCAGTCCCGGAATCCCATGCAGCAGTCGACGTTTGTTCCGGTTGATTCCGGACTTGAGAAGATACTCTCCGGTCTCGGCGTCGCGGTGAATATGGATTATGCGCTCGATATGAAATGTTTTGTCAATCGCGGTGAGAATGGAGATACTCCTCTCTATTTTGTTCCCGTGCTCGAGAAGAAATCTTTGTCAGATAACAGTGTAATAACCCGTTATATGAACAAAATGATTTTCATCAAAGCATCAACTCTGACGCTGACTTCCGCGCAACAGACAAAAGCCGGGCTGAAAGCAACAACGCTTCTTTCAACCTCGGAAAAAGCATGGAAAATGCAGGGGCAGATCAATCTCATTCCTTTTATGATTCAGCCTCCCGCTGAAAAAGAAATGAAACAGTATCCTCTTGCGGTTATGATTGAGGGAAAATTCAGGAGTGCGTTTGACGGAGTCCGCCCCGTGCCGACTGATCCGAAAAAGGTGAAACCCCTTGTAGACGGGGCGATTACGGAAGCGGCGCTCAAGCAATCCGCCAAAGACGGGATTGCCGTTGTCATCGGAACATCTGAAGTTACCTCGGGAGAAGTCGTTGATACTGAAGGGCGTTTTCCCAATGGCGCGTTTCTGATGAACATAATAGACTACATGAACGGCCGTACCGATACGCCTGAAATGCGCAGCAAAGGACTGGCGTTTAACCCTCTTGATGTGACGACCGAAACGACGCGTTATCTGGTGAAAGGAATCAACATGTTCTTTGTTCCTTTTATCGCGGTGATCGTGGGGTTGATTGTATGGAGACGCCGTGTGATTAAGCACAAAAAGATCAAGGCCGCGTTTTCGTCGGAGGAAACTCATGAGTAGAAAGACATGGATATTCCTTAGTGTTATTGTTGCGCTTACATCCGCAATTGCGTTTCACAAGTATGTGAATTTTTCAAATGTTCCGTCGGTGGAGCCATGGGATGGCGAGGCCAACGAGATCGTCATTGTAAACCGCGGAGCGGCTCCTTTGTCGATTCACAAAGTAAAGGGTGCGTGGGTTGTCGGTGACAAGAATATTCCCGCCGATACAGCTGCGGTGTCTACGATAGAGAGCAAGATGAAGGAACTTACGTTTTCCGAACTTGTGACACGCAAGAAGTTCTACGAACGTTTTGATCTTACGGATTCACGGGCGATCCGCATAACGGTGAAAAGAGAAGGCGCGATCCTCAGGGATGTGCTCATCGGCAAAAAAAGCAGCGTCGGGGATCTCTCATATGTGAAATTACCCGATCAGCCGGAAGTCTATATCGCGGGTGGAAATCTCGCTGCGGAGTGCGACAGGAATACTGAATCAATCAGAAGCAAGACCCTTCTTGCGCTTACTGTCGACGCGATTGAATCTGTAACGGTACGTGCGGGGGGCGAAACATATACCCTTTCACGGGAACAGGTCAAGGCGCAGGAGAAGAAAGATCCGATGCAGGACAAGCCGACGCAGCCGGGTAAATGGATTGTTGCCGGCCGTGCGGGCGAAGCGAATCAGAATAAAGTAAATGAATTTCTTTCTGAATTTGCGTCTGTTGCCGCACAGGATTTTCCTGAAGAGTCCGAGGCGAAGACAAAGTCGGGATCGTCAATTGGCGAGTTGACTGTCAACGCCAAGGGGAAGAAGATCGTGTTCACCGTTTACGGAAAGAACGATAAAGACAAGGGAAGTACCTATCTCTGTAAGTCAACGGAACTTCCTTATTTCGCGAATGTCGCGAAATGGAAGGTTGAGCGTTTATTGATGAAAAGCGGTGATTTGTTCAAAAAGTAATCCGGAACGGATAAGGACGCGGGGAACGAGAATTCGTCGAAACGCGTCCTTATCCGTTATTATAACAGGAAGACATCTGATGATTCCTTCCTCGTGAAATTGATATGGGCTGCATCCTGCCGAATAAAATCAGATATCCGTACTTTAAATGAGATAATGGCAGTTGTATTGATGACTCTGTTCTGATGTATAACGCGATAGCGGAGTAATCAGATCTATTATAATCTTTACTGTCAAATCTTGATAAACAATCCCGATGTTTGAAGTACAAGCGATGCGCTCAGTGTATAAACCGCAGTGTGGCAATCAGCTATCGGGACATGAGATAGCAGTAAAGATGACCAAAGAGCGATTAGAATGAGAATCGCCGTGGCGGATAGGACTTTCAATCCGCCTGTAATAATTGAGGACAGAGACAGTGCTGTTGTCAGAATGAAAATAATCGCAAGGGGGGCAAATCCGCTTTCCGTAAGAAGAAAAGCTCTGATGTATTCATACAGCTTGATATAACTGGCGCCATCAGAGCCGGACTTGATGAAAACAGGGAAGAGCAGGGATGCGATGCCGAGAATGCCTCCCGCAACGCAAATACAGTTGCCGTTGTCGGTTTTTTCAAAGAGTCCCGCTGGTATCTTTCGTATGAATGCAATGATAATTTCCTTCATGTAACAAACTCCTCGTTGATAGGTCAAATTGTCAATCAGTGCATGACAATATCAAGCATTATCAGGAATAAGGGCGATTTGAAAAATATGTGTGTACAACCGTTCTTGAGGGTAAGCACTAATAAAACAATCGGATTGATGAAATGAAAGTATATATAATCTTTTTTGCGGTTTTCATTCTGGTTTTTATCGCCGGAAATGTATATGTAAGCAGGCTTGGACGATGGATTTTATCCGGACACAGATCCCGAAAGATCTATACGGGTGTGTTTATCGTTTTGTCGGCCTCATACCTCTCCGGACGTGTTTTGGAACACTTTTATCCTGCCGGTATTCCTGCCTATATCTCTTCCCTTGTCGGCGCGTACTGGTTTGCGTTCATGTTCTATGGAGGGATGGGTGTTGCGATAATTGATCTGACTGTCATTTCCGGTCATATATTGGGCAAAATCAGGCATGTTCCGTTTAACGCCTCCCGATTAAGATTTTCCGGCGCATGTGCAGTATTGGCGATGATATGTGTCGTCATAATTGTCGGAACGATCAATGCGCAAAATCGCTCTTTGCGCCAGATTGTGATCAAATCCGATCAGGTGTCCCGGCCGGTTTCAATCGTACTTGTGACTGATATTCATATGGGTATTCTGATAAACAGCCATGATGTACGGGAACTCTCCGAGAGAATCAACAAGATTCCCCGCGATATTGTCATTATAGGCGGAGATTTTTTTGACGGAGATCTTGCCTCTGTGCTTTCAGAAGGCGTAGAATTGGATAAAACCAGGATCACCGCTCCACTTGGTGTTTTCGCCGTTACCGGAAACCACGATTACTTCGGGAACATTGACCAAGCAGTCGAATATATTGCCGCACACGGTATCAGAGTTCTTCTGGATGAATGCGTGTCGGTCGGAGGACTTCGGATAGCGGGAAGGGAAGATGTTCACGGAGTGCAAGTGACAGGAAAGGAGAGGTTGTCTCTGCTGCGTATTCTCGGGGAAAAGGGAGCCAATTATCCTCTTATCGTTGTTGATCATACGCCGAGTTCAATCGCGGAATCTGTTGATGCTGGAGCTTTGCTTCATCTTTCCGGTCATACTCACGCGGGTCAGATGTGGCCGATAGGTATGATTACCTCGCGAATATATCCTCTTGACTGGGGTTATCGATTAATCGGTAAGACACACTGTTATGTTTCGTCAGGATATGGAAGTTGGGGTCCTCCTGTGAGAATCGGGAATACTCCCGAGATTGTGAAAATATCCATTCTTCCATTGTAGAATCAGATCCCCTCTTTGTAATTCCTGTCCATTTATCATTTTACCCTGTATGAATGAGTTAGGGTTATGATGTATTGAGAAATGTGCTGTATTAATAAAAAAAGGCGCTCGGAGCGAGCGCCTGAAAGCAATGTAGCGGATTACTTGGAAGGAAAATTGTGTACCAGGATTTCCCTAACCGTTAATAATATATGCAATACTTGTGCCATCGTCAACAAAGTTTTCATTAAAACGTGAAATATAATAAAAAGATCATAAAAAACAAGATTTTTGAATACTTTGGAGGATTACTGGCACGGAAAAGGAATCTGTAGCGCATTCGGCATGGTCAATTTTCCCCGGAGGAGATGTTCTTAGTGCAATATTGGACGCTTTTCGTGTAAAAATGTACTATTACTGTCCTGTAATCAAGACACATGTATTGAAAACCATACACCTTTAATCGAAAAGTGTATGGTTTTCCGGATATCACATTTTCATATTACCTGTTTTGATATCAAGTTTTCGCTCTTTTCCGTTTACATATATTATCGCATTATTGTTTTTCAGCTCAATTTTACCGTCATTTATGATCTCTTTTTTCCAGAAAACAGGGCCATCCGTAGAAGCGCAGAACACATAGTCTTCAGAAGCTATGTAAATTCGGGTTTTGTCTTTCACGGGAGGAGTTATAATCTTTCCCTCCCACTCGACACGGCCGTTTTTAATGAAATACACTTCATATTTGGTGATGAGGAGCCGACCGTCAGGTGCGGGAAGTTTTGATACTTCTTTAATTTTTGTGATAACCTCAGGTTCTCTGGATTTGACATCAATCAACTCGGAACTTTCTTTTTTGAAGTCTTCCACCTTGAACGTCTTAATTTCTTTGTCGGAGATTGAAACATCATTCTGTACCATTGAGACGAGGGTGGATGCATCCGCGGATTTGTTGTCCTCCAGAATTTTTGAGACATTTTTTTCGGCCAACGAGACATCTTTTTCGGTGATGATCACGCTTTCGTTTTCTTCAACGGGAGATATGTTCTCAAATACCTGATCCATTTTTTCTTCAAGCGGTTTGAGGCGCTTTGCGATTTTCACTTTACCGTCATAGACTTTTATTCTGGTTGTTTTCGCCGCATCGGTTTCGACCGTAAATTCTGTTCCTCTGACCGCCGCGATTGCGGTTGGTGTTCTGACGGTAAAAGAATCATTCTTCAGCAGTTTTCTTGGTTTGCAGAGCAGACGTCCTTCTCCCAGATCAAGAGAAGTCTTTTCGCCGTCACCTTTGATTCCCAGTGCGGCAAATGCCATTTTCGATTTTTCTTTTATGCGGATTATGGATCCGCCGATTTTGACATCACAAGAGGATTGCGGACCTGTGGAAATGCTGTCGCTTTCGGAGACAGGATCTCCGATCGCCACGGCCGAGCCGTTTATACTGACATCGCCGATAAAAAAGCTTATGGTCGCATAATCAGCCTTTGCGGATTTATCAGAACAACCGAGTGCGAGACATATAAGTGAAACTGAAATACAAACAATTGCGTGTTTCATATTTCCTCCGAGAGATTAGAATATTATATTTCATGAAATGCGGGAAATCAAACAATAAATAGGTCATATATATTATTATCGCCGTAATGATCACGATTCACACGGCAAAAAATGGTTGATTGTGAGCAATTGTCGGATTTTCTGAACATTATGGATAATGTAACTGCATATATAAAAGGATTAGTCCTCGGTGACGCCTTGGGTTCCATGTATGAAGGGATGAGCAGTGGACATATTATGTCTCATTTTCGTGACGTGCGGGGGTTCCCGGATACGATTGATGCCCAGAAAGGTCATTACGACAGGTGGCGCAAGCCGGGATTATATGGCGGATTATCTCAGCTGTTTATTATTGCCGCTTTTCTCGGATCTGAACGTCCCTGTGATTATAAACTGCTTAAGCGTTTTCTTTCCGGAAAAGGGCGTGTGCTTGACGCAACATCCGGAGTGTTTCGCGCACCGGGGCGTTTTCTGGAGGAATACCTGATTTCAGTGTACAGCGGTCAAGACGACTCAGCATTTTATGATCTTCAATCTGCATCTGCTCTCCCTGTTGTTGCCGGCGGATTTTATACTATGCTGTCATATGCGTGCCCTCCGGCGACCGATATTATCGCATATGCGCGTTCTCTGCATGCGGATATGTACAGTTCCATCGGCTCCGTACTTTATTCTTTTCTGCTGCATCGGATATTCGTCGCGAATGATGATACTCCCGTGCGGATGGCGGCTGAGGAAAGCCGAAGACTCAGCGATGAGATTGCGGAAAATCAGCCGGAATTATTCAAAGCAGGGGTCAATCCTGACAGATGTATGGAAGTCGCACGTGCGTTTACTGAAGTACTCGAGGCGGCATCGGACGCAAAAGGATGTGATGATGCGGAGAAAAGGATTGTCTGTGCCGCAAATCAATATCTGAAAACTTCAGTAACGAGAGCGACTGTTGACCATCCGCTGCTGATATTTCCTTTTGCCGCGGCGATTGTTTCAGGAAGCGCGGAGAGCTCATTGTATTCAGCATCCCGCTGCGGAGGAAGCAGTACTGTTCTGACCGCGATGACGGGAGCGATATCAGGAGCGGTATCGGGAGATACTTTTCCTGAAGAATTGGAAAGCGCGCTTGTTAACAGGAAAAATATCCTGGAGTATGCGGAGCGTATTGCGGCGGGAAACGGGGGAGAAGGCGACGCGGGAGAGTTTTTTGATAATGAAATCGCGTTAACATCAAAAGAGATTGATGAGAAAGAGGCAAAGCTTAAACACCTGAAAGTCCCTGAGCGGAAGAAACGTACGACAGCGGAAAAGGAGGCGTTTCTCACTCGGCACGTGGTTGAAAGCTGGACGAAAAGCGATAAAGCGAAGTGGCGAAAGACTCTGCGGAACAAGGATGATGAAATACTGGAATAACGCCTTCCGGTATTGCGAAAGCATTCGATGGATATGAATTAATTATTTGACAAATGGAATTGTGATGGGTAGTCTAGGGGGAAGATCCGCGAAAAGGATTTTCGCAAAAAGTATCCCCTCGGGACATGGAGGTAGGTGGATGATCCGCAATAAAACTGTGTTTGGCATAGCTTTTCTTGTGTGTGCGGTGGTTTGTGCCTCTGCGTCGGTGTTTGGAAAAGATCCGGACTTCCTCACAATGGAGCTCGAAAAGATTTCGAGATATAATGAAGACCGGCTTGTGTATCAGCAGATACAGAAATGGACTTCTCCGATCAAAGATGATTCACTCGCGACTCTTCTCATTATCAAGAAACAGAAAATGTATCTCATGAAAGACGGGTTTGACGATGTTCAGGACGTTCAGAACCGTCGTATGAAACTTGTAATAGATAACAGGCAGTTTGAAGAGGAAGAGCTTTGGTTGAACAGGCTGAATGGTAAGCCGGATTTTGTCCGGGTCACTGATCGGCGAGTCGAGCTTACAAAGAATTTCGATGAAGACTATGTGTCGAAGAATTTCGGCGAGACATATATCAAGGTGCGTGATGCGTTTATACAGCGCCATGTTCTGATTTTTGAACAACTTATGCGTAACAGGAAAGAGTCTGGACTCACTGTAGTTCGCGAGATACTTCCTGTACCGGTTGAAAAGCTCAGATCAGACGACGGAAAGCCGAAATACTATATTTCAGTTGTCGGAAAATCAAACGACGGCCGAGTGTATTATGCGGAAGATGCTGATGGTGACGGACTGGCGGAAACTTTCTCGGTAAACATCCCGGATAACTTCAACTGGGGATACAAGTCAGGCGCGAATGTGATTTTTATTTATAAAAATAAGGAAAAGGATGTCGAGCAGATGATCGGAAAGCTTACAAAAGAGGCTTATTTCGGTACTGCCGACGAAGAAAAAAATACAATTCAGACTTTCCCGAAAGACAGCGATATTATCGATTCTATGATAAAAGATGCAATACGGGATGAACCGAAAAACTGAGCTATACATAGTATGACAGTATTTTCGAGGGAACATGTTATCATGTTCCTTTTTTTTATTCAAAATGGTTAATGATGTGAAAGGTTGTGTCTGTCAGCGGATTGAATCTTTTAATTTATCGACGATTGTATAATCACCGGTAACAGATGCAAATCCTACCTTCGGTTTCGCCGTCGGACCGTGAAAGTCTGAACCGGCGGTTGCAATCAGACCATGACGATCCGCGAAAGCTTTGTATGTGCGTATATCCTCAGCGGTGTGATATGATGAATAAACCTCGATTCCTTTTATTCCGGATAATCTGATGTCGTCAAGGATGCTGTCGTCATGAACAAATACGGGATGTGCGAGCACCGGAACGGCATGTGCGTCAAGAACAGCCTCAATCGCGTCACGTGTCGGGATTGACCTGAATTGCGAGTATCCCGGTTTTCCCGACGCGAGAAATTCTCTATAAAACGACATGACTTTATCATTCACGAACGACCCCGTGAAATACTGACTGAGGAGGGGGTGCGTTGCATTCGCGGGATGAGAAAGAATTGCCTGAATAACGGTGGTTGCGGTTATGGGAGATTTTTGTTTTTTTATGAGAATGGAAGGATCGTGCTGAAAACCGATTTTCTCAAGGGAATGAAGACGTTCTTTTGCGAGTTCTTCCCTGTCGATGCAGATTCTGTCACACATCGCTTTCAGGACAGGATTCTTGGAGTCGGCAAAGTAGCAGAGTATATGCTGCTGAGAACCGTCAAACGGATGCATTGTGGTGATTTCAAATCCCGGAATCAGTTCTATGCCGGATGTTTTGGATATTCGTATGCATTCATCGATGTGGGAAAGAGTATCGTGGTCAGTGACGGCGATTGCATCCAGCGAGTGATCTTGCGCGAGACGGAAAATTTCATCAACAGTGAAATCTCCGTCATCGCTGAAAGAGGAATGAATATGAAGATCAATGCCCTTCAAAAGGACTGGTCTCTATCGGTGTTTCCAGTTTTTAAGAGGATGTGCAACCTGTACTTTGGCTCCGTCCGGAAGAAAGTCGAGCGGATCAAGGGGTATCGAATTGCAGAGAATCTCAAAGTGAACGTGACTTCCTGTTGAACGTCCCGTACTTCCCGCGAGAGCAATAATCTGTCCTTTCTTGACGAAATCGCCCTTCTTAACAAGAACCGCGGTGTTATGTCCATAGCGAGTTATGAAGCCGTTGCGATGTTGGATATCGAGCATATTGCCGTATCCACCCTGATACCCTTCAAAAATGACCTGACCTTCCATTGCGGCGCGGACAGGAGAGCCTTTGGGTGCGGGAATGTCGAGGCCGGTGTGAAATTCTCTGCCACGGAAACCGAGAACAGAACTCACTCTCATAACATCACCCACGGGCCATACGAATTCATCGGATGCGGCGGAGAGGGTTTCGCGGGTAATCCCCCGATCGGAAAGCTTCTGAATATATTCTTCACCATAAGGAATGAACACATAAGTATTGAGATATTTTACGATCCCCGGATTTGACTCGGATACAGATTTTTCGTCGGCGCAGAAGTCATGAAGAAATGCCTGGAGCTTGGGTTTGTTCGGTATGAATACCCACTTGCCGAGTTTTCCCGCATATTCCTGGATGTTGTCGTTATCAACGTAAAATGATTCCGGGGCTTCCTGGGCTATCAATGGAAATGTCGATGTGAGTAATAATAATACTATGCCCGCGATTGTTGAAAATATCCGTGCCATGACTGGTTGTCTTCCTGTATAGATTATCCGAATGGATGAAAAATTTCTGAATGAATATTTAGTCTGGATGGACGGTAAACGGATGTCAACTAAAATACGGCTGTTCAGTTTTCATGTCTGACAAAATACGGAAAAAAGTACCACTTATACTTGAATCAGATAAATTAAAACCCGCGTGTGTTTTCAGATCATCAATGAATAATTTTCTCAATTGTCGAAAGAGTATAATCGCGTTTTACATGATGTCGACGCAGGCAATAATTATTTCTGGTGACAATGTTGGATCCGTAATCCGTGGAGAACACCCGCCGATAGCCGGCGAAATACGCATACTGAATCGTTTTTATATCATATCGCCCGTATGGAAAGGCCAGCAGATCGACAGGTTTTCCCAGTTTGGCTTCGATATAGATTCTCGAAAGATACAGTTCCTGATACGCCTTTTTTCTGGATTCAGGTGAGTCGGATTCAAGAAGCTTCGGGAGGTCAGGATGACTCTTTGTGTGGCACTGGATATCGATTCCGTTGCGCTGCATTTCCCGCAGATCATCCCAGTGAATGGACTTTTTCCCCTTGTCGTTCACAAAGTCCGTATATACGAAAAGCGTTACGGGATACTTGAATTCTTTTACAATGGGCAGAAGTTTCAGGTACATGTTTCTGTATCCGTCATCAAAGGTGATGACGATGACACGCCCTTTGTATGGTTGAGGATTATCAAGCCGGTCGATCAGGTCGGAAAGAGATACCACGGTGATGTTCTGCGAACGATAATATTCGAACTGCTCCCGGAGCTGGTTTGAAGATATTGAGAAAGGACCTTTACCGTCAATGTCGTGATAAAGAACAATGGGCACTTCAAGAAGCCTTGAAACGGTTTCATTCTGTTTTATACTCAGATCCTGAAGAGCTGATGATGTAGTGATTGAGGTCTCCGCAGGCCGTGCGATGAGAAAAACCGCAAGGATAAGAATCGGTGCGATCGTCATGGGTAGTATCAGTATTTTATATCTTTTCATAATATCAAAGTATCACCTGTTGTATTGATCGGAAAGGAGGCGCGGGAAAATTAGCGCGGATAGTGTTGACATTCTGTTTTCCCGCGGATAATGGCAGTATACCAATGCGGAGGACTTATGATTCCATTCACCAAAATGCACGGAACCGGAAATGATTATATATATGTGAATGCGCTTGATCGCGATATACCGGAACCGGGAAAACTCTCGGTTGCAATGAGTGACCGTCATTTTGGTATCGGATCAGACGGACTTATATTGATACTTTCCTCCGACCGGGGTGATTTCCGTATGCGGATGTTCAATTCGGACGGAAGCGAATCAGAAATGTGCGGAAACGGAATCCGCTGTTTCGCCAAATATGTGTATGACCGCCGTTTAACTGAAAAGACAGTTCTGGATATAGAAACCGGCGGCGGTATGAAGAATATTGTTCTGACGGTGAAAGATGGTAAAGCCACCCATGCGCGTGTGGATATGGGAATTCCGGAACTCGAGCGAGGGAAAATCCCGATGAATGGTGCTCCCGGGCAGGTAAAAAATGAAGAAATAACGCTCCCTGACGGCACCAAAGTCATAATAACAGCGGTCTCAATGGGTAATCCTCATGCTATCGTATATGTTGAAGATGTTGATTCATATCCGGTGGAAAAGACAGGCAGTATGATTGAGAATCTGCCTTTGTTTCCCCGGAGGACAAATGTGGAATTTGTGCAGATTATTTCAAAGACTGAAGTGATTCAGCGCACATGGGAGCGCGGTGCGGGAGAAACTCTTGCCTGCGGAACAGGTGCATCGGCGGTATGTGCGGCCGGAGTAGTGACGGGCCGCACAGGGAGAAAAATCACATCAAATCTTCGCGGAGGTTCGCTTTCGCTGGAGTGGGCCGATAACGATCACATGATAATGACGGGATCAGCCTGTGAAGTATTTTCAGGTGTCTGGGAACTCTGAACGGTTGATGTTTCCCAGAGACTTTTCCCCGGGATTCCGTTTTCACAAATGATCACTTTTCTGACATCTTTGATGTTTTCACTGATAGTTTTGATTATCGCTTCGTGATACAGTTTTTCGGCTCCCGCGTTAACAGGTGCGTCGGCATCGATTGTTTCAAGCCAGAAGTCAACGACGCACGTTCCATCCGATATCCAAACTTTCCGCACATTTCCCTGAATAGGGGTCATTATTCTTGTGTTTTCATACGCGGAGCCGCTTGTTACGAATCTGACAAGACGCTTTGCGAACAGTTCTTTGTCATCGCTTATATCGATCAGCCTGTTTTCTTTCAGCAGCTTGCCTTCCGGCGACGGAACATATACAGTGATTTCGTCGCGCATGTCAAGAACGGGGATTGAGGGGAATATATCGACAGGGTTTCTGCCAGTGTGAAAACAGATCATAAGGTAGTCCGCGACAAGAACAAGAGCCAGGATGAGTACGACTGTCCTGTTTTTTTTCACTTCGCTAAGTGCTTCAAAGCGGGTGCGGTATAAGCTGATTTTAAAATTAATCACTGTTTCCAGCCTATTGTAAAGCTGGATCACTTTTGCGCGGATCAGAGCTGTTTTTGAAGTGATAAAGACGATTATCTGTTTTTTCATCATGATTCTCCCCGCGATCATCCTTTCCGGACAGCGGTTCTTTGTCAAATTAATTCCCCGATGTACAAAATGCGTACACGGTGCGCATTCAGGGTTTTTCGGTGAATGCGGCTGCTGCGTAAAGCGTTGTTCTGTATTGCAACTCTGTCTCGATAATCCGTACCAGTGCATCGGGATCGGATTGATATGGGCGGTTTTAATGTTCAAATACATGTAATGTGTTATGCGTATAATACTGTGGGTGTATTTTTTGTCATGGAGTTGGAAAAAATGGTTGAGACTTACCTGCCCAGGTGTGTTTATAGAATGCGATAAGGAGAGAATATATGTGGAACCTTGGAAAAGTCATTTTGTGTATCTGTGTCCCTGTTTTGATTGTATCCCTTGCAGGGTGCAAGAAAGGAGAAAAAGAAATACTGGATGAGGATATAAAACTTGCCGGTAAAGCCGAATTAAGCATGAGCCTTGCGGATTTGAAAAAAAAGCTGTCGTCCGCAAAGGACGATTTTGAACGATCAGATTTGCATTCAAGAATTTCCGAAATGGAAGCTGACAAGGGTGACGTCGGTTCGGCGATACGTTCGGCGAATGACTCTGTCAAATTTTATCCCGGATCGGCGAAAGCGCATTATCTGCTCGGAAAGTCGTATCTGACCGCAGGACGATTCGCGGAATCAGAAAATGAACTCATGATGGCGGTTAGTATTGATGATAAATTCCAGCCTGCGCATTTTGAGTTGGGGAACCTGTATTACAAAATGAGGAAGTATGATCCCGCGATACGGGAGTATCAGCTCGCGATTCAGTATAAAGACACTGATTACCAGGCTCACAATAATCTTGGAGCGGTATTTCAGCAGAAGGGAAGAAATGAAGACGCGGAGAAGGAATTTCTGAAAACAAAAGAACTTCATCCCCAGTTCGCAGGTGTATATAAAAATCTCGGTATTCTGTATGAAACACGTCTCAAAAAGAAGGCTGAAGCAAAGGCCGCATATAACGAATATCTGAAGCGTAATCCGAACGCATCTGATCGGGCTGCGGTTAAAATCTGGATAGCGAATTTGGGGAACTGAAATGAAAAATAAAATACTGATAGCTGCAAGTGTCTTCGCGGTTTTTTGTACGGGATCGATACTTTTTTCCCAGAGTGAAACGGTGCGATTCGCAGTGTCGCCGTTTATAGCTCTTACCGCGGATGCGGAGGTTGAGAATGACGGAACGATTGCCTCCAAACAGGTTGAATCTTCTCTTTCGGAAAACAAATGGTTTGAATTACGTAAATCCGGGGAGATCGAAAGTTTTCTTGATAAGCTGTCGATTGCGCAATCGGGAGCCGGTGATGCTGATGAGGTCGCCGCAATGGGTAAAACCCTGAAAATAGATTATCTTACGGTGGGGTCTGTCGCTAAATTCGGATCGCATTATGAGGTCGATTCCCGATCGGTTGATATCAATACATGGATGATCGTTCATTCCTCCGGATGCAGTGCGGCTGATCTTGATCTTGCGTGCGGATATGTGAACAAGGACGTTGAAATCACTCTGACAAAAGAGAATCTCAGCGAGAAATCAAAGAATGCGAAAGATAAACCGACTCTGGCTGTATATAAATTCAGTGACTCAAATGATCTCGCTCAGGAATTGGGATATGGCGGATCATTTTCTGAAATTCTGAACTCGGAACTCGGTTCCCGGAATGATCTCGGCGTAATGGAGCGTACGCATCTGAGGGCGGTTATTGACGCGAAGCAGCTGGAAATGTGCGGTGTTACTCCTAACGATGATTCGGACGGTTACTTCGCGGTGAGAGGGATTTCGTATAAATTTGAAGGGACGATAAAGGTTTTTCCCGGAATGGTATGCGTCGGGTATCAGGTGATCAATACCGCGAATAATCGAAGAATTTACATGGGATACGCGGAGTTCGGCTCAGTCAAGGGGATTCGTCCCCTGGCTCGGAGAATAGCGCGTGAAATCGATGATTCCATCAATCATAAAATCGGAACAGTCGAATTGTCGACGGATCCGGCAGGTGCTGAAGTATCAATAGATGGGCAACCGTACGGAAAATCTCCCGTGGTCTTCTCTCTTCCCGCAGGTGTCCATTCGGTTCGTGCGTCATTTGCCGGATATGAAACGGTGATCAAACGCGTGACCATAAAGCCCGGAAAGGTGGCGTCTGAGAGCATTAAACTCGGAGTATTGAGCCGCCAGCTTTTCAATGAGGCTTTCGCCGCAGAAAGCAGGAAAGACTGGAAGGGAGCGATCGCCAAGTATGATGAATTTATCAAGTTGTATGATAACACTGAAGACGCGAATCAGGCATACTACCGGAAAGGGCATGTGTTGTTGCTGTATATGAACGATAAAGAAGGCGCACTCAAGACTTTTGAAGCATTGATACTGCGTTATCCTGATTCAATGACAAGAGCTGAAGCGTACTTTGGTGTGGCGCGTGCGTATAAAGAGATGGGAAATGCCGAGAAAGTGACGGAAACGGTGACGATTCTCCGCAGTAAGTTCCCTAACGAAATTGCGACTGAAGAAGCGAAGTCTTATTTTGGAATGTAGCATGAGAAAATTAATAATAATCATCGTGAGCGTGATGTCAGTCGTCGGGCTGAATCAAAACGCCCATGCTGATTATTTGGATATACTCCAGAACGGCGGATCGATTGAAGAAGTTGTTAATGCACTGGGTGAGCTTTCCTATGCCGGAAGCAAGAAACCGTTCTGGAGTTATGTGAGATATCTCAATTACGAAGCCGGAGAAAGCGAGGGTGGCCGGGCGTATGTGGTGCGGAGAGCGGCGGCCGAAGCTCTCGGCCGGATACGCGATGATCGGAGCATCACACCGCTTATAGAGCGTTTCAAAAAAGAAAAGAACGATTCTGTCAGGGCGGGGATACTCTATGGTCTCATGTTTTATCCGCAAGCCGAAAGTTCACCGCTCTTTGTAGAGGGTCTTTCGTCTCAATCGGAGGATGTCCGGTTTACCGCTTTGATCAGCATCGCCGCGTGCGGGCGAAAGGATCTTGTTCCGCGGATAAAACCTCTTCTCGAATCAGAGAAAGAGGAGACGATGAAATTGTCCGCCGCATATGCGTTATATATGCTCGGCGAAGAAAAAAGTGTCAATCGCGGTAAATGCGTCAGGGGCTTGGCGAGTGAAGATCCCTCGGTGCGGTTTCGTGCGGCTGATCTGATTGGACGCGCTAAAATTGATGATGCGATCAGCGATATTGTAAAAGCGATTGAGATTGAGAACCGATATTGGGTGCGCATCGAGATGGATCGGGCGCTTGCAATTTTATACTATGAACGAAAGCGGAAACGCGATGAAGCGGACATGGCGCTGTATGGCGCGGATGAACCTGTCACGACCGGGATGGTCGAAGTGAAAAAAGAAGACCCGGGCGGCGATAAAAAGAATAAAGATCGCGACACGGTAAAAAAGAAAGATAGTGATGTTGTGAAATAATTCTTGAATGTCTATTGCGTGCTCTTGCACGAAATCAAATGTTTGATCATAATCAGGAAACCGTTCAGGCTGGGGATTTTCCGGATTCGAATTCGCTGCCGCGAAATATATGGAGTGTGTCCGGTGAAAAAGAATGCCGATCAAATCGTGCGCTATAGCCGAATGTGTATCGGTGTCATCGCAGCGATGATCGTATGCGTTATCTCGTCCGCGGCATCAGGTGCCGATACCGTTGAATCGCTTGTAACGCGCGCGCATGAGCTGAAGCTTTACGATTCGGTGTACTGGCACGCTCTCATACATTACAGGAAATCATCAGGTGGTTTCAAAAGCGAGATTGATGATCCCCGCTTCTTTATCTCTGCTGACGGGAAATATAATCCCTCCGGTGAAATTGACGCGACAATATGTATGCTGTTTTCAGATTCTGATAACAAGAGGAGTACACGTTTTATAGGCCGGTATGACTGGCTTATGCGGGAACTCAAACCTGATGGTATTCGTAATGTGACTCTTGATAAGGAAATAGAACGTGTAATACATGAATATGATCCGGTAAAAATGACCGTACTATTTTCGGATGAGTATCCGGGAGCGATAGAATCCGCATTCGGGCATGTGTTTATTGGCGTATATCCCCGGGAGGGAGGGGATGCAAAGAAGATCGTTCTTAATTATGCGGGTGATATGAAAAAAGACCCGTACTACCTTGTTCCTTTTAAGGGACTGTTCGGAGGATATCAGGGAAAATACTCCGTTCAGGATTATAATCGAAAAGTAACAGGGTATGGAAAGAACGAAAGGCGTACCGTATGGGAATACGATATGAACTGTACGCGCGAGGAGATAGAGCGAATCGTTCTTCATCTTCATGAACTGGATACTATTTACTGCAATTTTTATTTTCTCGATGAAAACTGTTCACAGAAACTTCTTTCAATCATACAGCCAGCCCGTCCGGAAGAGGTGTTCACACCGCCATTTCTGTATCTCGCTCCGATTGAAATGATCGAACACCTGAGATCGCACGGTTACATCGATAGCGAACGTTCCGCTTCGATCGTGTATGATCCGGGAGTTATTGGACCTGTTGAACCGCTTCTCCGTCATGGGTATTCGAAAGTATCACTCACTGGCGGAAAGGCGAATAACGTATTTTTTACCGGACTGTCACTTCTGCCGCTTTATAATTCTATGTATGATGCCAATCCCGGAATGAAGCCCGGATTCCATCTCACCGCGTTGAGCTCCTCCCTGAGATATTATCAAGAAGACAGGAAAATTTCGTTAGAACGCGCTACGTTATTTGATCTGCTTGTGATGAATATGTCGAAATCAAGCGGCGGATGTACGAAGATTCGTATTGAAGGAAACAGATTTTCGGCCGAAGCGGCTCGTCCCTTTGCGGGGAATATCCGCGCGGGATACGGCATGTTCGCGTACGCGAGAGATGTAGGGCTAGGTTTCGCAAACGTCGGTGTCGACGCATATGCGTTCAGATTGAAAAGCCGGGAGCGCCGGATGCAGTGTGCCGCAGGTTCGGGAGTTTCAGTCGGAGCGAGCCGTGACTGGTTGTGCGTGAAAACTACGGTTGAGGCTGAAGGATTTTATTACGCGGGAAAAGAACGCAGATATATCGCGAAAGCATCATGTGTAAACTCGATCAATCTGTCAAAATACTTTACGATGCATCTTAAAGGATACGTTTCACGCATAAAAGATTCAACCCCGTATGAAGTTGAGTCCGGATTGGATTTCTACTTCTGAAAAAAGCGGATGTGTATGTCGTATAAATATGCCGTGTTACAGTTCCACCCTTGTGATAACACCGTGAAGTTTTTCCGCGGGTACTTTATAGAATTTCACAAAACTCGGCGCGATCCGTTTTATAATCGAGAATAATCCCCAGAAGAAGTTGTTTGTATGGATATCCTCTACTCCGTAGAAAATGATTTTCGGATTAATGCCGGTTGCCGAAAGAATTTTTCCGATATCGACATCTTCCTTGTATCCCGCGATGATCTGGAATGACTGAAGACCGGGTCCCAGATTTTCATTGAGACGTGTCTCTATCCCGAATGGCATTTCACTGTAATGAACCGACATCAGAACGTTAGTTTCATAAATTATACCGCTGCGAACAATACAATGAATTATATAGGGTGAGATGCTCTTCGGATTTCCGACAAAGAACAGCGCCATTCCCGGGATGTTCTTACCGATATCGTAAATCTGCCCGTATCCCGGAAGAAAAGTGTCGATATCCAGTGCTTTCAGATTACGGAACACGCGTTTTTGACCAAGCGTCCAGAGCAGAATAAGGAGAAGCGGACCTGACGCGAGGATAAGTGACCAATAACCGCCAGTCGGAAGCTTTTTGAAGTTCGCGATAAAGAACGCTATGTCGACCAGTGTAATTAATACACCGAAGGACATTTTCAGGTAGCTGTGTTTCATGAAAAAAATCGAACTTATCATAAAGCCTGTGATCATCATTGAACCGGTGACCGCGAGTCCGTAGGCGACAGCGAGATTTGTAGACTTCTGGAAGATGATAAGAATGAGGATCACTCCCGCGAGAAGCCCCCAATTGATCACTCCGATATAAATTTGCGATTGAAGTTCGCTTGAGGTGAATTTAATTTTCATGCGCGGGAATGCGCCGATGCTGATTCCCTGGTATATGATTGAGAACGCGCTGCTGATCAACGCCTGTGACGCTATTACAGTTGCAAGCACGGCAAGAATAATGAACGGTATGTAGAGAAACGGAGCCTGACCTTTGATCATTCCGAAGAGGATGCTTGTCGTGTCAGGATGAGAGAGAAGATATGCTCCTTGACCGAGATAATTGAAAAGCAGCGCGATAAAGACCACGTTCCATGATCGCGTTATCGGTTTCTTTCCGAGATGACCCATGTCTGCATACATCGCTTCAGCTCCGGTCGCGCAGAGTATAACCTGGGCAAGCATGAAGAATCCCACGATTTTGTATTTTAAGAAGAACGCGACCGCATATGAGGGATTGACCGCTTTGATAATCTGGGGGTAATCGTGAATTGCGTAAAGTCCCGATGCGGCAAGTACTGAAAACCATATCACCATGATGGGGCCGAATGTTCCGGCGACTCGATCAGTGCCTTTCGATTGGAATAGAAACAGAACGAAAGCGATTACAATCGCTATGCCGACGAGCGCCATCGGACTTATTCCGTGGAATACGGGTATCAGTTCGATGCCTTCCACCGCAGATAGTATACTGATTGAAGGAGTGATGACACCGTCACCGAGTATCAGCGATATTTCGAGGAACGCCAGAATGGCGAAAAACTTTTTAACGCCGCGTTTTTTTGATGTGTCATCTATGATTCGCCGCAATATAAGCGAACCGCCTTCTCCATGAAGATCCAGCGACATGGCGAGCAGCACATACTCAATGAATACAATGAGGACGAGTGTCCAGATCAGTATAGAAACGATTCCCATGACATTGTCATAGGTGGCGGGGATCATGATGAAAATTACGGTCAGTGTATAGATGGGGCTTGTGCCGATATCGCCGAAAACAAGACCCATTGCCTTGAGCATTCCGGAACAATTGTTTTTTTTGATCATATAGTGGTTCGGCCGCCTGATTGTTTCGATATCGTATTCCGGAAATCATGATTATCAATGGATTTCCGGTCTTTTGCGGGATGTTCTTCCCTGGAATACCGTGACTGAGATACAAATTATGAAAACGGTAATATGTATGATGGGGGGATTCTGGTGTAAACCAATTTTAAATATATTTTTGACAGCCGGTAACACGTGACGCTGGTTTTCTAAACGACAGGATATCAAATTACGAGACTGAAGAGTTGACGGTATTTCCATATTTCATGGCCGATAGTCATTCGGAGACGGTGATGTGTCAGGGAAACAGCGGTTCATAACTAAAAGGGTTATGATAATATTCCAATTCAGTCATGTTTCAGGTATATTGTGCTGAATAAAATTCGGTCGAACTTGATGATCTGTGCTAGGGCAGTTTGAGTTGATCATTCGGATGTCGAACGGTACTGCATTAAGGATACCTGTCAGCTTCTCCGAATGAAATCATTCAACTCGTTTATCAATGTGTTTTCGTCATACGAGACAAACGCTTCAAAAAGATTCCTGCGGTTGAAGCATTCCTCCGTGAGAAGTTTCTCGAAATCTTTGCGTGATTCATATTGTTTTGAATTCGCCAGTCTGATGATACGGTCTTTAACCTCATCATCAAAAACCGATATGAGTACCGCCTCCTTCAGGTACTCGATGAATTTCTTCTGTTTTGAGGATGAAGAATAGCTGTAATAGAAATCAAGAAGCATAAGAAATACCTTCCCGCCCGACTCCTCAGCTTCACGAGTAGTCGCCGTGAATAATCCGGCCTTATTCAATTCATTCACGAAGTGCACCATGCGCTGAGATCTTTTTTCTTCAGAATAAATATACCATGAACGTGTAAGCTCTGTGAGCAGTCCGTTTTCCCCCGATGAAATAAAGTCGTGGAAGCGGACTTTGTTGTCGCGGATGAAATTATCAAAATCATGTTCATGTTCCTTTTTTATTGTAAACGCATCGTGAATACTGCGAATGGCTTCGAAAAGTTTTTCGCCATCCTTGAATACTGATAATGCGTGGTCGGGTGAAACGTGTTTTCCTGAGCAGAGAAAGAGGATAAATTCACGCAGCAGCGGTTCAAAAAATTTCTTGTCTGACATCTCATGAAACAGAAGGAACAGGACAAAAATGATTTCGTAGGGATTTTTCCGATAATCCCGTTTCGTATCAAGAAGTGCGTCATACATATCGCATAGTGATAGAGCGTTCGTCACTATATCCAGAGAAGATTTGATACTCATTTCCATGCTTATCGGATATCCGATAATTTTTGAGAAAGATGAAAGCTCGCTCTCTGAGTGATATGACGTATGTATCCCGTCGTGGTGTCGGAAGACTATGTACAGCAGATCCCGATTAAGAGAATGGGTGAAAGGCATTTCACTCATTCCTTTGAAAAAAGATTCAACATCATCGTACGCTGAGTCATCTCCGCGAAGTGATTTGAGCGTCCACCGCCGCGCTTGTGCGCCCAGATTTTTATCGTTATACCCTGATACGGTTCGTATGGGCCCTGACTTGGCGAAAAACTCAATATCCTGACCGCCGAGGAGCGCGGTCACTGAATGCCAGCAGTGGCGTTTAACCTGGGTGTACTCAAAGTCGGAGAGTTTGCCTTCCTTGTATAATACTCCGTGCATTATCAGAAGCTTTCCGATGTCATGAACGAGAGATGCCATAAGGCAATTTTTCAGCGACCATGATGTGAGGTTGATAAATCCGGTCGTGTTAAGATGAAGCAGAAACTTGCCGTATACTTTTGTAGTTCGTATAACGTGGTCAAATGTACGCTGATGAAGATCTCGATGTGTACACATCTGCATGCCGAACAGAGCGTCGAAAAACTGCATTCCCACTTCATAATTGTACTTGTTTCCGAGCGCGCGCTTCACGGCTTTGATGATATCATCAACAGAAACCGGCAGCGTGAAATGTCTGTCAATATTCAGTTCGATGTGCGTGGATATATCATGCTCACGCGATGAAATGGATATTAACGCGACATCGGGATTGTCCATACGTATTTTTTCTGTGAGAGAGTATCTGACTTTTGTATCCGGATCGTTTCCGATTTCCAGAATAATAAGATCCGGTTTCCTTCCTGATGCCGTAAAAAAAAGGTTGCTCTCAGCGTGAGACGCATGAGCAAACGTGAAGCCGGCTCGGTTCAGCCTGCGTATGATATTTTGTGAAAGTTCATAATCATCAATAAATACTGATATCTCAGATTCGTAAAACGAATCAAGACCTTGGTATCGGGAGGCGTGACTGCGTGCGTCAATTCTCATAACAAATCCGCCTGTTTATATATTTAGAAATATGGTAAAATATATAATCTATTATAGCAACAACTTTTCATCTGTACTTGAAAGAGAGCCTCAATAATCAGTTTCAGGATATTCCCTTGTGTGCGTTTTAAGGTACATATACTTGATTAAGCTTGAAGCCGTTGCCGTTATGCGAAATACTGTGGATTCCGGTACTTTGCTGAATGAGGTGAACCTGAATTTATGAATTTTCTATAGAGAGGTGTGGTTGTAAACATACGCCTGATTTGTAATACGGTCATTCGATGAGATGGAGATCTTTCATCTGTTGTAAGACTTTCTCCTTTGTGATCGGTTTAACGATATATCCCTCGCATTGTTCGGCAAACGCGGTTTTGATGTTATTGAAATCGTGAAGAACGCTTGTCATGATTATCTTGGATCCATCCAGCCCGCCGATCCCGTATCGGTTCTCAAGCTCGCGTATTTTTTTAAGGACTTCCTGCCCGTCAATTTTATCAAGCATGATGTCGAGAAAAATAAGATTATACTGTGAACCGGATTCGAGCGCATTTTTGACGGCTGAAACCGCTTCTTCTCCGTTTGTGGCGACATCACATGTGCCGAAATTTTTGACCATTTCAAGGAGCAGATTTCTGCATATAAAGTCATCATCAACAATAAGTATTTTCACACGAACCTCCTGACAACTGTCCTGTGTATGTTATACGTTTATCACGGATTCCGTATCTATGGTACACATCAAGAACGGATTCAACAGCGGAACTCAATCCGGTCAGAGAAGTATATGGTGTTGTGCGATTGATGTCAAATACGGAGAAAGGAATCTGCGGATAATATCGTAATCCGTATCTGTTGAATAATGAATGACAGTCACGATGCCGGCGGGTATGGCCTCCAGCCGCATTATGGGATGGTTACTTTGGGTGTTCTTGTGAGAGGGGAGTACATTTAAAAAGAAATCTTAAATCACGTGAAATTGTTATCTGATAGAAGGAATTCCTTCAGCTTGAGAGATTCCTGTTCGATTTTGTCCACGGTGGTTTTTGCTTCCGTTATAAGCTGATTACGCGCCAGGAATTCAAGGGTTGCGCACTCATCACTGATTTCTTTTAGCATTAGTGAAAGAGATGCGCCTTTTAATTTGTGTGCCGCACGGACGAGTCTTTCACTGTCGAAAGGATCCATTGAATTTTTGATCTCCTGCAGCGCTTCGGGAAGAGTCATTTCCGCGAATTTACGCATTGTTTTTTCAACAATATCTTCAGACACACCGAGAAAAGACGATATCTGCGCGATGAACGGCCGTCTTTCAACCTCCGCGTGAGACTTAACCGGTGCGGACGGCATCAAGCTTCGCTGCGCGTTTTTCAGAGCTTCTTCGAGTGCGGGAAAGGTGACAGGTTTCGCGACAAACGTGTCGATACCTGATCTAAGAAATTCCTCAACTTCTGACCGGAGAACTTTTGCGCTGAGCGCGATTATGGGTGTCCGCGGAATATTATTTGTTTTTTCAAGGTCTCTGATTTTGCGGGCAGTTTCATTTCCGTCCATTTTAGGCATGAAACCGTCAAGTATCACTACGTCATATTTGTTTCGGGTGAAAAGATCGAACGCTTCTTCCCCGTTGGTCGATGGGTCAGCGGTAATGCCGAGTTTTGCCAGCATGGCGATGATGAGTTCCAGCGAATCAGGAGTATCTTCGGCGACTAACGCATGCAGGTTGTATGTTCCAAGTTTATGTGTCTTCCCGGGTGCGGGTTCATGTGTTGTTTCCGATGACATCTCGGCTTCAGGTAGAGTGATTGTAAAATAGAAACGGCTGCCTTTCCCCGGAGTGCTTTCGACAGAGATTGTACCTCCCATTGATTGCACAATGTATGAGCTGATGGAAAGTCCAAGGCCGGTTCCGCCGTACTTGCTGGTGATTTCCGGATCGCTCTGCTCAAAGGGACTGAAAATACGGGATAGCTTATCCTGTGGAATTCCTATTCCCGTGTCGGCGACACTCACGGAGAGAGAGACCCCGTCCTCTGTTGTCTCAGACTCAAGACTGATCCGGATTGATCCGTCGGCAGGAGTGAATTTAACGGAGTTACCGACGAGATTGGTTATAACCTGAATAAAACGGAGTGAATCGCCGATGCATGACGGCGGAGAATCATGGATGAATTTGATAGAGATATTTTTTGATACCGCTCTCAGACTGAGAAGCTTGACGACTTTGTTGATTGCCTCAACCGGATTGAACGGCTCGGCCGTTAAGATGAATTTTTTCTGCTCAATTTTGGAGAAGTCGAGTATCTCATTGATGATTCCCATGAGGTTTTGCGCGTTGGTAGTGATTGTCGTAATGTGTTTACGCTGAATTTCGTCAAGATCAGTAAGCGAGAGGAGTTCAATGTAGCCGATAATACTGTTGAGCGGAGTCCTGATCTCGTGACTCATTGATGAGAGAAACTCGCTCTTTGTGCGGTTGGCATTATCGGCCTCAAGTTTGGCTTTTGCGATTTCGTTTTTCTGACCCTCGATCTCTTTATTCCTGGTGTGAAGCTTTTTTCCCGAGAACGCAATAAGCGATATTATCAGAATGGTAACCAAAGGGATGATTGTACCTGTAACCGCCTGCACTGAACCCTTGATGGTTATAAGGAAAACTACATTGATGCTCGATAGTGTATTAAGCGCGATTGCGACGTAGTAACCTGTCTTGGGTATTCTGGTGACGAGATAGACGGATATCAGGACCTGAAACTGAGCCAGTATGCCGTTGATGAAATTGGGGAGCATCCTCTGGAAATATCCGGAAAGGATAAAAAGTACGATACCCGCTGACAATTGAAGTATTGATGCGCGTGTAAGCTTCAGCGTATCAGGCTTGTTGCTTTGTGGATTGTTCCCGGATGATGTGTTCTCTGTCACACGGTTCTCCGTATTCTGGATTCATTCATCCTGCGGTCCTGCCGCGATGAACTTTGTCTTCGGTTGCGACACTTCACTCTACATCATGCGGTTAAATTTGTAAATCAACGGGAATGAAAAACCTGAGCCGTATTTCAGCAAAGGGTATGTTTTAAGCGGAGTATGCGCATTATGATTTAACTGATTTTCTCCCATTTAAAAGCAAAAAAAAGTACTTCATTAGCTATTGCCCACAAGTGAGGCTTGTAACATATAGTTGTTAAAGCCGACATTATGTCGCTTTTGCTCTAAAGGTGCAATTCCATGCTCCGTTTTATCTGAAATGAGCGTTTTGACTGAATGGGGTTCGTAAATTTATCTTGCCAGGATTACCCGCTTTCAGCACAATGCCGACGGCCTTTCTGCTGCAGGCACAGTACCGGCAGCTATCTTTACGTTATCCATAGGAAGGAGGACACGTGAGAACCTACGAACTTACGGTTATTCTGCGTTCCGGCGCGAAAACAGAAGAAACCAAAAACACCGTTAAGGAGATCCTCTCCAAACGCGGAATCACAATCAAAGAAGATCAGTCATGGGGCATGAAACGCCTCGCGTATGCGATCGACGAGCAGAAAGAGGGATTTTACATGTTCCTCATCGTCGAAGCTGACCCGAGTGCAATCGGTCTTATCGGAACGGATTTCCATGTGAACAAGGAGATTCTCCGTCACATGGCGGTTGTGCGTCAGGATGTGAAAAGCGCCTGACGGGAGGCCCTAATGGCAAACGACATCAATAGAATATTCATGATCGGACGGCTTACCAAGGATCCGGATCTGCGTTATACGCAGGGCGGCACTTCCGTGGCGAGTTTCTCGATCGCAAATAACCGTTCTTATACGGCTCAGAATGAGCGTAAAGAAGCGGTTTCGTATTTCAACTGCATCGCGTGGGGGAAATCCGGAGAGGTGATTGCGCAACACTGTAAGAAAGGCCAGCGCATCGGTCTCGAAGGAAGACTTCAGCAACGCACCTGGCAGGACCAGGGCGGGCAGAAACGGAATACGGTGGAAATCGTCGTGGAGAACTTCCAGTTTCTCGACGCGAAAGGTCCGGGCGGAGAAAGGAGCGATTTCGTTCCCGCGCAGAAAGAACAGGCCGTACCGGCGCAGGATGATCAATCCTCGCAGGCGTTCTATTCCGAAGCCGATTCGTCCCCGCATTTTTCGGACGATGATATTCCATTTTAACGGGCCGTTATTCGGCAACGCGGTTTTTCCGCGATGAACCGGTGACTGGCTGAACAGCTCGGTTTTTTGACATCATTTCACAGAGGTAATCCATGTCAGAAGAAATAGTAAATCAGGATGCGGCGCCCGCAGCAGCGGCAGCGGCTCCGGCTCCGGCGGCATCCGAAGAGGTTGTTTCTCAGGACGCGCTTAAAGTTCCTCCTCAGAGACTTCCCCGGTTTAAAAAGAAAGTGTGCCGGTTTTGTCATAACAAGGATATGGTCATCGATTACAAACGTATCGATATCCTTGAGCGTTTCATTACTGATCGGGGTAAGATTCTTCCCCGTCGTATAACCGGAACATGCTCAAAACACCAGAGAGCGCTCGCAACCGAAATCAAACGTTCGCGCATGATCGCTCTTCTTCCGTTTGTAGAGAAATAAATCGTGATGCAGAGCGTCATTCTGATCGTCGGAGGAATTATCCTCCTTTTCGCGGGAGCGGTAATGTGCCGCCGTTGGGGGTATTATTCCCTTTTCGGTGTACTTCCCCTTCTCGGTGCGATCATCTGGGTGTCGCGTTCGTATCATGACCTGCTGGTCTTTCTCGCGGCCGCGCTCATAATCGGGTGCGTTTCGGGTCTGGCTCTCAGGTATGCCCATACGATGCAGTATCTGCTTATTGCGTCATCGTGTATGATCACGCTCGTCGGTTCCGGTCATTATTACTATTTTCTTTTCGCGAAGAAGGTTGATATTGTGACGGATATGCGTAATCAGGCGAAGATTCAGATTCAGAAAGCCGCGTCTTCCTCGGCTTACAACTCCGAGGTGATGGTAGGGCAGGTTGATGAAGTTTTCAGCATGATAAAAAAAGCATTCCCGTTTTACTATGTGTTATTGGGAACGCTCTGGACTCTTTTGGGTTTTGTTATCGTGAAATTTCCATTGAGAAAATGGTCATGGCTCTTTCCCGGGATAGACCGTTTTCGGCTTAATGATTATTGTATTGTTCCGCTTATAGCCGCAATCGGCATATTTGCGGTGACAATGCACAAACACGGCGTAGTCAATATGGTAGCGCTTAACGTTCTTCTTGTTCTCGGATTTTTTTATCTGATACAGGGGATGGGAATTGTGAAATATTTTCTGCTTATGAAGGGTTTGCCGACAGTTCTCCTTCCGGCTTTAGTGCTGGGAGTTCTGATTATCGGACAGCTTGAGATAGCCGTTGTCGCGTCGATATGTTTTGCCGGTTTCGGCGCTCTCGACTTGTGGGCCGATTTTCGAGGTTTCACAAAGAAGAGCACGCCAAGCGGCGATGATTTAGATTAATACTGATATTACGGAGAATGCCATGAAAGTCATACTTCAAAAGGACATTCCGAATCTGGGTGACGCGGGAGACGTTAAAAACGTCGCCGACGGTTATGCCCGGAATTTCCTTCTTCCGAAGAATCTCGTTATAAAATACAACGAGTCGAGCAAAAAGGCGATGGATCACCAGAAACAGCTTATCAAGGTGAAAAAAGACAAACGCCGCAAGGAAAGCGAAAAGATCGCTGACGCATTCAAAGGCGTCGTTATCACCATCAAGGCTAAAGTCGGCGAAGAAGATAAACTCTTCGGTTCGGTAACAGCAATTGATATCGCGCGTAAACTTGTCGAAGCCGGTTACGAAATCGACAAACGCCGTATTCATATTGATGAACAGATCAAGGTTCTCGGAGAACATACTGTTTCCGTGAAACTTGAAGAAGGTCTTTCCGCACCACTTAAAGTGGTGGTAGAGAAGGAGTAACCGATGCTCGAGCAGCACCTTCCGCCTCAGGATTCAGACTCCGAGGCATCGTGCCTCGCAGCATTACTCATAAGCAAGGATGCGCTTCTCAAGGTAATTGAGGTTCTCCAGCCGGAGGATTTCTACCTTGAGGGGCACCGCCTCGTATTTGAAGCAGTTGTTGACCTTGACAAGAAAAACCGCCCTGTCGACCTCGTGTCCGTAAAGCAGCTCCTGCAGGACAGAGGGGTATTTGACAAGATCGGCGGAGACTCATTCCTCGTTTCACTCTATCAGACAGTATCAACATCGGCTAACGCTGAGTTTTACGCAAACCGCGTGAGGGAGCTTGCTCTCAGAAGAAGGCTCATTGAAGTCTCCGGCGGGATAGTTGAACGGTGTCAGGATCTGTCGCGCGATACGAGTGAAATCCTTGATGAGAGCGCGCAGGCTGTTTTCAATGTAACTGAGCGTCTGATTTCATCGGATAGTCCCGACATCGCGAAGATTGTCGAGGAAGCCAAAGCCACTCTTATAAAACTGTTTCAGACCCGCAAGGCGGTAACAGGCACACCGAGCGGATTCACTTTGCTCGACGAAATGCTCACCGGGTTTCATCCTGAGGAGCTTATTATTCTCGCGGCGCGTCCCGCTATGGGAAAGACCGCGTTCGCGCTTAATGTGATCAACAATATCGCGATCAGAGCCAAGCGGCCCGCATATTTTTTCTCGCTTGAAATGCCCGCGGTTCAGCTCCTTATGCGTATGATCGCGATCGAATCGATGGTGGAACTCCAGCTTATGCGAACCGGTCATGTAAACGGAGCGCAGCAGCGGCTCATTATGCAGATGGCCGATACTCTGGCGAAGTCGCCTATTATGATTGATGATACTCCCAGCCTCACGGTGTTCGATATCCGTGCCCGCGCGAGACGCGTGGCGCAGCGGCAGCCGTTAGGCGTTATTGTGATAGATTATCTTCAGCTGATTTCATCGAAACTGCGGGCTGACAGGCATCTCCAGATCGCGGAAATTTCCCGCGGATTAAAACTTCTTGCCCGCGAGCTGCATTGTCCGGTGATCGCTCTCTCTCAGCTCTCTCGTGCGGTCGAGTCACGAACTGACCAGATTCCCCAGCTTTCCGACCTTCGTGAGTCGGGGTCAATCGAGCAGGATGCCGACGTGGTGATGTTCCTCTATAGAGAGGACAAAGTGAAAAAAGATTCCGAGAAAAAGGGACTTGCGGATGTGATCATCGCGAAACAGCGTAACGGTCCGACCGGCACAATCACGCTGAAGTTCTGGGATGTCTTCACCCGCTTTGACAATCTTGACCGCGTTCATTCGTACGACGATTCGGTGGCAGAGTAGGCGGATGATAACGTACACCCGGAACAAAGTCATCGGCGTGTTCGAGTCACTCGGACGGTATATGATTTTTGTGATCGATACGGTGAGGTGGACATTTCGCCGTCCGTTCGATTCATCACAGTTCCTCGTGCAGATGATGGAGATCGGGTATAAATCGTTCCCGGTCACCGGAGTGACGATATTCTTCACCGGCATGGTTATGGCTCTTCAGATCGGCAAGGCCATGGATGCATTGATGCCGGGGTCTTCTATGTATATAGGAAGTGCCGTGACAATCGCGATGTTCCGCGAACTGGCTCCCGCTCTTACGGCGCTGATGCTTGCTGGGCGTGTCGGTTCGGCGATTGCCGCGCAGATCGGAACAATGAAGGTGACGGAACAGATTGACGCGCTCATTACTCTGGGAGCGGAGCCGGTTCAGTATCTCGCGGTACCTCGCTTTCTGGCGTGTGTGGTGATGACGCCTACACTTACCGTGTTGAGTGACCTTCTTGGCGTTATCGGCGGATGTGTCATCGCCTTCTTTGGACTTGGAGTGGGGCCTGAGACATATATAGATAATGTGATTCATTATACGACCGCGCCCGATTTTATTTCAGGAATTGTAAAATCGGTGTTTTTCGGCGGGGCTATCGCGACAATCGCATGTTACGAAGGATTCAAGACAAAAGGCGGAGCCGAAGGTGTTGGACGGTCGACGATACAGGCGGTGGTTAAAATATCAATGGTAGTGCTCGTATCGGATTATTTTCTCACGTATCTGCTTCAACTTGTGCATTTGTAGGAGAAACAACCATGACAGACAAAAAAGAAAAAAGCGTCAAAGCTTCCTCATCGGTGAAGAAGGGAAGCGATAGGGAAAAGGCCTCCGCGTTTCCGTCATCTCCGAGAGGTGATTTTCTCGCGAGGCTCAAGAAAGAGAAAATTTCCGCGAAGGTGATTGAAGCTTTTTCGAATGTTGATCAGGAGCATTTTTTTGATCCGATATTCAAGGATAAATTGTGGGGTGAGGGAAACATTCCTCTTGGTCACAGCTCCCGCAGTGACTCGTTTCTTTCACTTGCGAGGATGATTCAGTATCTTGATCCGGATGAGAACGATCGGATTCTAGAGGTTGGAACCGGCTCCGGCTATTCCACCGCCGTGCTTTCTCTTCTGTGCAGGGAAGTGGTGACTGTCGAAACTGATGAATATCTGGCGAAGCGCGCGAAGAAATCGTTATATGACAATGATTTCGGGAACGTACGTTTTTTTGTAGGTGATGGTACCGCACCCGACGAAGGGTACGGAGCTATTGACGGGGTGATAATCCATGCCGCGTGCAGAAAGCGTCCTTTGTCAGTCCTTGCGAATCTGAAGGCCCGTGGACGCGTCGTATACGCGATGGGGCCGGCTCACGGGCAGCAGATTGCGGTTATGGAAAACCGTGAAAGCATGGATACCGAGTATAATTTCCCCGTCAAATTATATGAGCAGGGAATCTTTATGCTTGTTGACGGAGCATATGGCTACAATGTCGATCTTCTTCCCCTTGAGGAGCTTCTTGCGGAGAATGCGATTGAACCGCCGAAATCAAGCGAGGCGAAAGATTTTCTGTTTGTTCCGAAAACGGAAGACTGAACCTGATTACTTGAAATTCAATATAAAAAACGCGGCGTAATCAAACGCCGCTTTTTTTATATTGAATAAGTTCCGCAGTATAGAATGCAGTAAGCGGACACTGATGTTGCTGCAGATAATGAGTAGTAAACGGAATTGTCAAAGCGGATGGAGCCGGTATGATTCGCGGGAATTGAATGTGTGTCAGTCAGTCCGATGGGCGGTGACGAGTGAAAGGTCAAACGAAACAGGTTTTCTCCGCCTGACCGTTTTAACTATCTCAGTGGCGAGGTCAACGTCTTCCATATTATCGAGAACATCGGGAATGACAGTGGAATGCGCGTAGTCCGCTGTGGTATCAAGTTTCGCCCGTCCTTTCCTTGCGGGATCATCTTCTCTTCTGAACGAAGCGTGTACTCCTCGGCCTGATGTCCATTCGGCTCCGCCGTGTTCACGGGATACGAAAAGGATTGAGCTGAGAGTGTTTCCTTTAACCGTGATGGTGATTGAACGTTCAGACACCTCATTGCTCTCATGGGTCGCAAAAAAATATACTTCCGCCGATCCCTCTTTTGAGAAGGAAACAAATCTGATTTTGCTTTTTATCTTGCGACGGTTCACGGCACTCACCTGAAATAAAAGTTAAGTTAAATGTTGTTGAATATATCAGTTTCCGGCAAGGATTTATTTAACTTTATGCAAAAAATCCGCATACCGCCGTTCTTCCGCGATGTGAGTACATCAGTATCTATTTTTATGCTCAGTAACCGCTTGTAATACATGTCGTTCGTTGAAAGAATACATATGCGCAATCAGAGCGAAAAACAGAATAGCCGAAGAGACAATGAATATCATTTCGATAGAACCTGACATGGAATGAATACATGACGCGACAAAGCGGTTGAAGTCAGCTATGGAAGAATCCGGAATTCCGCCGCGGATCGATTCGATTTTTGCGGGATTCGCGATAACGCCGGGATTCTGAATCAGAGACGCTGTTTTTTCGGAGAGAGTACCGGATGACACATTCTTCATCGCTGAGTGCATGTGTGAAAGCATGATCGCGCCGAACATCGCCGATCCGATTGATCCTCCCAGATTCCGGAAGAACTGTAGTAATGATGTCACCATCCCGATTTGTTTGGGATGGAATACACTCTGCGGAGCGACCGCGAAAATGGGGAAGGTCAGTCCCAGTCCGAATCCGGCAGTGGTTGAGAAGACAACGAACATCCGTATCGGAGCGTGTTCTCCGAAGTAGCCGAAGCAGAATGTCCCGGCGCATGCAAGGAATAATCCCGCGGAGGCGATATTCTTGAATGTATGAAATTTCCCGACGATGTAACCTGACAGATTGCTTGAGAGTATCATGCTGACCATCATCGGCATCATGATCAATCCGGATCGTGTCGCGCTTTCACCTCTGATGCTCTGCAGGTAAAGCGGGAAATATATGGCCGCACCGAATATAGCCATGTTGCCCAGCGATGACGCGATGACGGATACGGAGAAAATTCTGTCTTTGAAGAAGTGAAGTGATAAGAGAGGTTCCTTTGAACGTAGCTCAATAAACAGGAATATCCCGATCATGATAATTGAGAAAAGAATCAGCGCGATCATTCCGGGTGAAGTGACAGATTCTGATCCAAGACGGCTTATGGCAAGGAGGAGAGGGAGTGAGGCGAATACGAACGCTGATGTTCCGATTATATCGAGCTTGCGTTTCTCCTCGTGATGAATGATGACGGGAAAGTACCTTGCGATAAGGAAAAATGCCGCGCCGCACAGGGGTATATTGACAAAGAAAACCCATCTCCATGAAAGATGGTCGGTAATAACGCCGCCAAGACCGGGTCCCATAATGCTTGCGAGCGCGAACATTGATGTGATAAACCCAATGTATTTGGCGCGTTTTCCCATCGGGAATATTTCAGATACGATTATAAACGCGCTCGAAATGCAAATGCCGCCGCCGATACCCTGAAAACCCCGGAACACGGACAGCTCAATCATTCCGCGCGAGAATCCGCATAGAACGGACGTGAGTGCAAACAGGATTATGCCGATAAGGGTGATGCGCTTGCGGCCGTAGATATCGGCGAGTTTTCCCGATATGGGAAGTATAATCGTTGAAAAAAGCATGTACGAGGTGAACGGCCACGCATAGTGTTCCATCCCGTTGAGATCACGGATGATTTCGGGCATTGCGGTGCTGACAATCGTGTTGTCGAGCGCCGCCAGAAGAAGCGTGAGCATGGCTCCGAGAACAATGAGGGATATCTGTTTTCTTGTCAGAGTCGGTTGTGTCATCTTATAGCCTCAGTTAGCTGAATATCAGTGTGCCGGTGAATTGATTAATCCGGAATATTTAAGGAGCCGGATCGTTTTTTATATAACGTGGTATCGATAAGAGAAAGAAGCTCGTAAAGTGTTCTCATGCTTTCTTCGAAGCGCTTAAGATCCTTGGGTGAAAGCGTTTTGAGCGCGGTTTCTCCGTTTTTTAAAAAATGAGAAACGACTCCCTTGGCGTATTTGGATCCTTTTGCGGTGATATCAATGAGAACAATTCTTCTGTCGTTGGGATCATTGACCCGTTTGAAGTATCCTCCGGACACGAGTCTTTCGACATGCTGTGTAACAAGCGGTTTCGAAAGGCCGAGAATTCCGCTGATATCGCTCATCTTCTGAGTGCCCTGGTAATGAACACACAACAGAGTCGAATACAGGTGATGGGGCAGTGTGCCGCATGAAGTTGATCCGGAATGGAGAAATATTTTCTTTATCAACGGCAGGGCGCGGAAAAAGAGCATCGAAGTTTGTTCGGCTGACACAGCGGACATGGGTTATCTCTCTTGTGGCATTTTGAATTGGACTTATGTATAATACCAGTCACATGATAAAATGCTCTAATAGTTAAATATTTAACAATTAAACCAATAAAGTAAATTCCCGTGTGCTGTCAAATAGTATCAAAAAATAATGCAAAACCGTCGAATCGGTTTTTTTATCCGGGCGGAGCGTTTGATTTGCCTCATGACGATGATGAGTGTGATATTCAGCATAATCGTGATATATGGGGTGATGCAAAGCTGTGCGGTAATGGTCAGATAAATCCTTCCTCCTTCATGCTGAGATAACCGGCGGTTGATACAATGATATGATCCAGCAGCTGGATTCCGATGATCCTACCCGCTTCGCGTATCCGTGTGGTAACGTCGATATCTTCTTTTGACGGGGTGAGAACGCCTGAAGGGTGGTTGTGTACGAGGATTACCGATGAACCCGCTTCCCTGATGGCGTCGCGGAATATTTCACGAGGATGAACTATCGCTTCGCTGACTGTGCCCATTGAGGTGCAGGTATTTCTGATCACCCTGTTTTTGCTGTCGAGAATAAGAACGCGGAATTCTTCATGCTTGATCCCGCTGTATTCCGGGATGACCACTTTCCACGCGGATAGCGGGGAGTCGCATAACTCGGTACGGTCGTGCGCATGAATGATCCGTTTCCCCGCCTCCAGCGATGACAGTAATCTGATCGCTTTTATAGAACTAACTCCCTTTATTGATGAAAGTTCCCGGACTCCGGAATCGTAAATTCCATAGAGCCCGCCGAATGAACTGAAGAGCCTGGCGGCAAGTTCAAGGACAGGCAGAGCTTTTGACCCTGAACCGATTATGACGGCGATAAGCTCGATGTCGGAGAGTGCGCGGATATCGCACCCGGCCAGGCATCTTTGTATGGGAAGATGTGAATCGTTCATCAGTGTGTCCTCATACATTGTACGATCGGAATTGAGAAAGGGCGTGAAATTTCTTGCCTTGACATACCGCTTTCGGGAGTAAATCATTGATGTATGACAATATGTATTGATATAGGAAACAGCCGCGTCAAATGCGCGGCTTTTAATGACGAGGGAACAATCGTCCGAAGGGAGATTCTGCCGTCGAAGTGCGATGACGAATCAGTGTTCGTATCACGCATAAGGGATTTCTTCGGAGACGAAACGCGGATCGCGGTGACAAACGTGGTTCGAGGTTTCTCCCATCTGTTCGGTATAGGCGGCGCGTTTGAGGACGTGTTTCTCGTTACGGAAGATGTCCTGCTACCTTTTAAAATAAATTATGAAAAAGGAATGCTCGGAACTGACCGTATCGCCGCCGCCGCGTATGCGTCGATCATCGTTCCCGGAGCAAACATCCTTGTGGTTGACGCAGGTACCGCGCTCACCTTCGGCGTGATTCTCTCGGAGGGAGTGTTCGACGGCGGTCTGATCACCGCGGGAGCCGTAACCGCGGTTGACGCTCTCTCCCGCGAAGCACCCGCGCTCGGACATATTTCATTCGGAATAGCGGACAATCTGGTTGCGCATAACACACGCGATGCCCTCCGATCGGGATTTTTTAACGGCTACTCCTCCATGGTCGAGGGAATTCTATCAAGAATCGCCAGGCAGTATAACCGCAGATTCTCGCTCGTTATAACGGGAGGAGGCGCCGCCGTTCTTTCCCATGGTCTGACAGTACCGTATTTACGGGAAGATGATCTTGTTATGAAGGGGATTAATCATCTGTTTTGTATTAATAGAGTGGGTAAGAGGTGATGTGGGAGTAATTAGAATAGTGAGAGTTGCACTTTGCTTGCCGTACTTCTTATAAGTTCGGAGCCAGTTCTTAAATAACGGACGACAAAGGTAAGTTTGTCATGCTGTATTAACAATGAATTAATTCGCAGTACATTTCGGAATGAGTAATTAATGGTGATTAACGATAACTTTGATAAAGATAGGACGCATTTTGCTCTATGTGTTTTGAGTATCATGTACGCTGCGTATTTTTCTTAAAGCGAATATTTTATTGATCAGTTTCCGTCTTCTATCGATGGCATGCTCCGTTTCGAGTTGTTTTTCAAGATCATTGAAGCGGTTAAGCAATTCTTGAGTCTTTTCGCTCTCAAATGATTTTTTCAGCCAGATTATCGCGTCACCATCCCAGAGATTGTAAATTTCAACCGGAACCCACTCTGCCCATTCTTGTGTCGGAATATTCGAACCGGGAGTATATGGAAGGACATAATCAATGCCTATGAGTTTTGCGATAACAAACGGGTTCATAAAAAGAGTCTGCAGAAATTTGATATAAGCACTATCGGTATCGCCTAATTTGTAAAGGGAGAGCGTCCAGCTGAGATATTGCCCCGGTTCACCGCAATCATCAGGAAACATCTTCGTAAACCATTTGAAATGTTTGAGAGCTCCTTCAATATCACCCGCAAGCATATAATATGATCCGATTACATAACGTATGCCGCCGCTGTCATCGTAGCATCCGAATTTGCGTTTTTCGGATTTCAGGAACTTTTCATATTGAATGATATGTCTTTTAATTGTTTCTGGTCTTTTGGGAATTTTCATGTTATACCAATAATTCAAATAAATCAGATTTTACCGCTTTCTTGTCAAAGGTAATGGTCGATATGCAGTCTGATTCTGTTCCAATCGATCCGATAAAAAGATATTCAAGTTCAACGGAAGTCTTATTCCCGATGGATATCAGATTCTGGATAGCGACTGTGTGCTCAAACGAAAGAACGGACATGGACAGCATGGAATCAACCGCATCAAGAATGTCAGAACGGGAAAAAGAATATACGGAACCAAGGACATATATAATTTCGAGAAGAACGATAGAAGAGACAAAAAAAGATCCGCCTTTTTTCTCTGTTTTGAGAAACAAAGACTTAACAACTTCACCCTGCTTTTTATCGTCATTCACCAGAAATCTGATAATGATATTCGTATCAATGGCTTTCATTTGAAATTGCAACCTATTCTGTTCTTCAATGCGGTATTGATTTCCTCAACGGTATGCGTTTCCTTGTTCTTCTTTGAAAGAATACCGAATACCTCCGACACTGATTTCGAGGCGGGAATGAGCCTGAGATTTCCTTCCTCTATTTCAAAATCGATTTTATCCCCTGTTTTGAGGTTTAGTTTTTTCCTTATAGTGACGGGAATGGTAATCTGCCCTTTGCTTGTTATAATGGAATGAGACATTATTGCTTCCTTTGGCGCCATATTTCTTACCTATAGTAAGGAGAATTCGGGTCGTCGTCAACTATATTTGTTTGATGATTAATCAAGGTTACTCCATACGTGGAAAGATCAATTGAAAATATGTTGGAAACAGGTAGTATTGAGGTAAAAGTTGATTATATAGATTATGCGCAGAAGTATTTTAGTTATGACCACGAGAAAATTAATGAATTAAGAAGTAATATTGATTATTTAAAATCTCAATGGGATTCTGGCAAAGGTATTAAAAGTGGAAATATTGTTTCTTCGAATTTTTGTTTATACTATTATTGTGTGTGCTGGAGTATTTATTCGAGGAAGTATTTTCGAACTTGGTAAGAGGTTTATATTATTCTGGACTATTATTCTTTTGGTTATTGGTTATAGTATATTTATAATTAAATTCTTATCTAAGTAATATATGGAGTTACCCATCGGAATGTGTCAACATAGTTGTCGCGTGATTTAAATAATTCATGAAACCTTTTGCTCCAGCTTTATTCTTGTATCTGGTAGCGGATTGAGATAAACAGCCTTTTGCCCCTTCCATGTTTTCGGTTTA
>Ga0209800_10000149_pt1 | contig 146706 bp, 125 predicted proteins | sample Higcelweek8metaG_FD_187174 | JGI IMG/M metagenome (GOLD analysis project Ga0209800, IMG submission 187174) | Freshwater pond sediment microbial communities from the University of Edinburgh, under environmental carbon perturbations - High... | ecosystem: Environmental > Aquatic > Freshwater >... | reverse complement strand
TAGAGAGCCTTCGAAGAAATCTTTGAAGATGTCTTTGAAGTGAATTTTCAGTGAGTTTAAGGTGAACACGTAAGTGTTTAACTGGAAATTCTTATATAAAACCTTAACAAAAACTATTATACGAGGGATAGATAATAATGAAGAAAAATAAATTTAAAATTATACTAATAACAATACTGTTACTGGTTGTATGTGCTGTTTCGTACTATTTTGTTTCAGGATATGTAAAAGGCTTACCAAAGCTTCAATATACATTTAATGAAGATAAATCGCTAAGTGTAACATATAATGATACGGATTTCGCAGTAATAAGTGACTTACATTTGTATGACAAAAGTCTGGGTACTACTGGTAAAGCTTTTGAGGAATACTGTAAATCTGACCGCAAGCTATTGAAAGATGGGGAAGAGTTGATGAAGCTTGCAATAAAAAATATTATTGAGTCAGGCGTTAAAAATGTTCTTATCACAGGAGATCTTACAAAAGATGGTGAGATGGTTTGTCATAAGAAGGTTTCTAATTTGCTGCAAGAGCTAAGAAAAAATGGGATTGGAGTATATATTGTTCCAGGAAATCACGATGTGAACAATACTGAATCAGTAAAATATATAGCTGATAAAGAGGAAGCTGTTCAAAATATTTCTGCTGAGCAATTTAAACAGATATATAGTGACTTTGGATACAAAAATGCGATATTTACGGATAAGAACTCTCTAAGTTATGTTGCAGAGCTTGAAAAGAATACATGGCTAATTGCTTTGGATTCCTGCAGATATAAAGAGAATAAAAAGGGTGAAGAGCCTGTGATATCTGGAAAGTTTAGCCAAAGTCAAGTTGAATGGCTTGAGGAAATACTTGAAAAAGCTAATAAAAGCGGAAAAGCTGTTATGGTAATGATGCATCATGGTGTTGTAGAGCATTGGAAGGGTCAAGTCAAGCTGCATCCTGATTATCTTGTTCAGGATTATAAGTATTTAGGAAAGCTTATGGCTTCATATGGAGTCAGGCTTGTATTTACAGGTCATTATCATGCACAGGATATTGCTATGGAGGACTACGGGGATGATGGATATATTTATGATATAGAAACAAATTCTTTAGTGACGGCGCCATGTGCTGTACGTTATTGCAAGATTTACGGAAATGAAATGAATATCAAATCTGTAACTTTAGCAGATATGATTCATCCAAATACAAATTTTGCAAAAGAGGCAAAACAGTTTGTTATTAACTCAGTTCAATCAGAGGCATATAAAAAGCTTAGAAGTTATCGTATCGGTGAGGATGATGCAACAAAAATTTCTGAACATGTAGCAAAAGCATTCTCAGCACACTATAGTGGAGATGAAAACCCTGCTGAAAAAACAGAGTTGAATGAAAGCGATCTAGGACTCTGGAGTAGGATTGCATATTCTACTCAGAAATATGTTATAAAAGGGCTTTGGTCAGACTCAGATCCTGCCGACAATAATGTAACATTGAGCTTGAAATAACTTATATAAATCCCCAAAATAAGATGCCATCTTGTTTTGGGGATTTGTATGTAAATTATTCAATGTGAAAAGTAATATTTCTATGAATCCTTAATATTATATAGTGGAGAACTAACTGTATAGTTTGAGGAGAGTAAAAATGAGAGTATTTGTTTTAAATGGGAAAAGGGTATTTTTTGTAATTTTATTAATATCAATATTTGTTTCTGGAAGTTGTATCGCATATATATCCAAAGAAAATTCAATGGGCGTTTTTTCAAATCAAAGGGATCTCCCCATTTATTCAGTTGAAACTTCAAGTAAAAATGTATCCATTACATTTGACTGTGCATGGGGGGCAGATGATATTCCTCAGATTTTAAGTGCTTTGGAGAAAGAAAATATAAAAGCCACTTTTTTTATTATAGGACAATGGGCTGAGAAGAACCCAGAAGTTGTAAAGATGATAGCAAATAGTGGTCATGATATAGCGAACCATTCATATTCGCATCTTCGCATGGGTTCAATTGATGACAGTAAAATAAAGGATGAGATAAGTAAATGCCATAGTAAGTTAAAGGATATTACAGGTAATAGGATTGACCTTTTTAGAGCGCCTTATGGAGACTACAACAATAATGTTGTCGCTATTGCGAGGAGTCTAGGATATTATACTATTCAATGGGATGTCGATAGTCTTGATTGGAAACCAGGTATTAACCAGGAAGATATAATGAACAGGATTGTATCAAAAGTAAAGAATGGGTCAATAATTCTGTTTCATAATGACACTCCTCATACAGCAGCAATGCTTCCAGGTATTATATCTGCTTTGAAAAATAATGGATATGGATTTGAACCAGTTTCAAAACTCATATTGAGAGAAGATTGCTACATCGATCATGATGGAACACAAAAAAGGAATAAATAGTTACTTGATTAAATACAATTAATCTTTTATATCCCTTATAGTAATTCCTCGCATTATACGCTTGGCGAAAAATGGGTACATAATAAGAATTGGAGCTGTTGATATTGCTATACCAAAATATATAGCTCCATAATCATTTCCGAATAACCCTTTGCAAAAAGTGGCAAAAATCGGAATAGTGGAATTATCATAGTCTAAGATTACAATTGGAACAAGAAAACTGTTCCAATTTGAGAAAAATGTTATGAGTGCCATTGTTGTAATTGCAGGCACTATCATGGGAAGAATAATGTGTGTAAATATTTCAAACTCACTACAACCGTCCAATCTTGCTGAATCCATGACAGAATCGGGTATGGATGACTCAATATAGTACTTGATGAAAAACACGAAACATGAATTTGCAATGGCTGGAATTATCAAAGGCAAGAAAGTTTTCATCATGTTGAGTGCATCGCAAATTGCAGAAAAACCAATGATTGAAATCTGTTGTGGGAAAATCATAGATAAAATAACAATTGTGAATAGGATTTTTTTGCCTTTGAAATCATATTTTGCAAATGCAAATGCAGCTAAGCTTCCGAAGAAGGTTGACAGTAAAGTTGCAGAGGTTGATATTATAAAACTGTTCATTAAGGCTTTAAAATAATCTGGAAAAAAACTAGTTATAACAGAAGCGAGATGGTGGTAGTTATCAAAAAAATCAAGGCCTGGTAATACTAGAGTAAGCTGTGCTATTTCGTCTGAAGTATGGGTAGCATCAACAATCATTATGTAAATAGGAAATAGAACAACTAAGGATAACAGAATAAGGAGCAGGTATATTGGTATATTTATTATATTAAGTCTTTTTTTCAAGATAGTATTATTAGCCATAGTAACCTTCCTTTAATAAAAGAAATATTTTGTAAATGTTACATTGGCTTAATTCTAATATAATTATACCTTTGCTGTCAAAGTGTTTTAAAGATATGAAGTCATAATAAAATATTACTTATTACTCCCTTAAGCGTGTTTTCTTGGAATCATTTCAATTATTATGGAAGCCATTTCCTCTGGTGATAGCTTCATATCATCTTCAAGCCATTGTTGGATTACTCCAACGAAGCCTGATATCTGGAAAGGCCTTAGATAATGAATTTTTGCTGAGGTATCATCATTGAGAGGTTGGAAATTTTTTATTGTCATCTTTAGTTTTTCCATAAAGCTATAGTCTCCGTCAGGACCAAGAAGTATTTTGCACATTTCAGCATTAGTCTTTACGAACTCAAACAAGTGTGTAAAAAAGGACATGAGGTTGTCATAGGTATTGTTTTCTTTAAGAAACTTTTCAAACGCTTGGCTAAAATCATTAAGCATTTCGGTCTCAATTTGTTCGATCATATCAAATATATCTTTATAGTAGAGGTAGAAGGTTGACCTATTTACATCTGCAAGATCAGTAAGTTCTCTAACAGTAATGTTACTGATTTTCTTTTCAGACATTAATTTCGTAAGCCCTTGTAACAGCATTTTTTTAGTTCTGCGGGTTCGTCTATCAATATTTTTAACTTCCATTTATACCTCCAAGATAGTGTATATTTTTCAACAGATGTAGATTAAGTGTCGATTATTCGTCAAAACACATAACATTAACGATTGAAAATAGATAATACACATTCTATAATAAACATGTGTCCATAAAAATGCAAGTGTTTCATAAAAAGCAAGTGTGCTATAAAAAGTTAAAGATTATATAAATAATTGTATTTAAATCAGTACTAGGAGGAATATTGTGGGAATGAATAATTTAAAAAACAGGAAATTTATTATGAAAATTATTGCACTATCAGCAATTGGAGTTTTGCTTGTTCCAACGCTTTATGCTGGTATCTATCTAAGTAGTATCTGGGATGTTTATGGGAAAATGGACAAAGTACCAGTTGCTTTTGTAAACTTAGATAAAATGGTAACAAAAAATGGAAAAGAATATGCGATAGGTAATGAGGTTGAGAAAAACATTAAGGACAATAAAAAGGTTTTGTGGAAGTTTGTTGATCATGATGAGGCAATGAATGGAGTCAATGGTACTGAATATTTTGCTGTTATCGAGATACCAGAGGATTTTTCACAGAAGGTTGCTGATGCTCAAGATGGTAAATTTCAAAATCCTGATATAATATATATTGGAAATAAAGGAAAAAACTTTGTTTTTTCTCAGGTTACTGCTAAAGTTGCGGAAAGTCTTAAGACAGAGGTTTGCTCGAGCATTCAAAAAGAAATTTCAAAAGTGCTTGTTGATAGCCTTAATGATGTTAAGGTTTCCATAAAGGAAGCTGGTGATGGTGCTAGTGATCTTCAAGAAGGTACTAGAAAGCTTTTAGATGGAAGCGAGCAACTGGCTTCTGGTATTGAAAAGGCTGTGAACGGCTCAGCACTACTTCAAAGTGGACTTGAAAAAGCAGCAGCTTCAACTGAGAAATTGCAGGAAGGAACAAGCAAGCTACAGAATGGAAGTAATGATCTGGCAAATGGACTTGAAAAAGCAGCTGGAGGCTCTAAGCAGTTAGTGGATGGGTTGAAGGCAATATCGGAGGGACAAATTAAAGTCTTAAAAGGCACTTCTGCTTTGGGAGATGGCTTAAATACATTTAAAAGCAGTATGACAAAAGCAAATTCCGAGATGCCTCTATTAGTGAAAGGTGCATCCGATGTAAATAAAAATACAGCACTTATTGAACAGGGAGCGGAGACGTTGAATAATTCTCTGAATACTGGTCTTACTGCTTTGGCGGATGGTGTTAAGCAGTCATCGGAGGGCATTAATCAAGCAGTTTCAGTTATAAATAATGTAATGGATGAAATTGACGACTCGAATTTGAGTCAAGCAGAAAAAATAAAACTTAAATTAGCAATTCAGACAATCAGCCAAATTAGCTCAGATATGCCTTCTAAGATTGAGATACCACTTAGAAATGCATCGAATTCTACAAAACCTTTAGTGGATAAACTAAAGCTACTACAGTCAGGAACTAAGCAAGTGGCTGATGGTACTGAACAATTGGCTAGCGGGTTGATTGAATCTCAAAATAAGGCATCAGCAGGTTTAGATCAATTGATAGATGGATTAAATGGTATTCAGAGTGGTAACAGTAACTTAATAAAAGGAATGAGCACTACTTGTGATAAAACAACGGAGCTTTCAAATGGACTAGACAAATTAAGTAATGGAGCAAATTCATTAAAAGACGGATTAACAGAAGTCAACAAAGGAAATATCAGTTTAAAAGAAGGATTAAGCACTGCAGCTAGGAAGACTAGTGAACTCACTAAAGGGTTAAATGAATTGAGTGGTGGAGCATCATCATTGAAAAACGGCCTTGAAGATGCAAATGATGGAACTAAAAAGTTAAGTGATGGATTAAATTCAGGATATAAAAAGTTGGATGATAAATTGAAGTTTAACTCAGATAATATGTCAGATTTCATATCAAAGCCTGTTGAAATCAAAGATCAAACCATTAACGATGTTAAGAATTATGGTGAGGGATTAGGACCATACTTCATTTCAATATCATTATGGATCGGTGTAATGTTGCTGAACCTTATAATTTCTTTATTAAAACCTCTTAAAGTATTCAAGGGTAAATTCATGAACAGCTTTACTGGAAAATTATTAGTAGGTTCGGGACTTGTAATAATTCAGGCATTATTAATGAGCTTTATACTTGTAAATTTCCTCAAATTAAGTCCTGTAAGCATACCAGGCTTCTATTTATGCAATGTATTTATAGCACTTGTATTCTTTGGAATAATGTATGGAGTGTCAAACGGTTTGGGAGTGCTTGGAGTTCCGATAATGTTTGTAGTACTTATATTGCAGCTGGCATCGTCAGGCGGTACTTTCCCAATCGAAACAGCTCCTGCAGTTTTCAGAGCTCTTAATAAAGTATTACCAATGACTTATTCAGTGGGTAGTTTGAGGATGGTTATGTCAGGAATTAATTCTTCATTACTAAATCATGACATTTTCGTATTGTTGACATTTATGTTTGGTTGTTTGATTTTTGGATTATTGGTTAGGTCGATTGTTAACAGGGGGAAAAAGAGGTTGCAGGTTATTGATAATGCTCAGGCAGCATAAAAATATTCGCAATATATAAATTTGATATAGCAAAATAACTTACCGCTACCAGGAGGCTTTTTGGTAGCGGCATTTATTTTTTTTATCTATTTATTTTTTTGTATAAATGAGATAATATTGTACAAGAACTCAATTTATAATTCTGAAAAGTACTAAAATCAATATTTTTGAAATCCCCAGGAGGCTTAAAGTGAAAAAAAATAAGATTTCAATTGTTTTGATAATGCTAGTTTTAATGTGTATTCCAATAATGTGTCCTTTATACGCTAATGGAGCAAATGGCACCCATTATGAAGCATCAAAGGCATCAAGCATACCACAGGTCGATGGATTGTCGTCTGATGAATGCTGGGAAAAAGCTGTTTGGGCAGACATTAACAGCTTATGGCTCGGACTTAAGCCTGATGCTTTAGACTTTAGCGGTCGATATAAGATTGTTTGGTCAAAGGATAGATTGTATTTTCTGATTGAGATTATTGATGATGTTTTATCTGACAAGCATAACAATCCATTGGTTGATTATTATAAGGACGATACTTTGGAAATATTTATTGATGAGGATGGTTCAGGTGGAGATCACAAGTATAACTATAACGCAATAGGATATCATATTGCTATGGATTATAATGCTGTTGACCTAGATAGATCTGGAACTCCAAGGCTATATAATGATCATTTGATCATGAAAAGAACTCAGAATAATAATACATATACATGGGAAATAGAGCTTAAGATTTATAAAGACAATTATGATGAGAGCTCGAATCAGAATAAGTCAGAAGAGTTAAACTCTGATAAGGTAATGGGTTTTGGTGTAGCTTACTGTGACAATGACGGAGGAGAAGACAGGGAAAGCTTTATTGGGTCATTTGATATACCTGGCAATGATAAGAATCTTGCTTGGCAAAATGCGGATGTGTTCTCAACAATCAAGCTTATTGGCAATAAAAAATCCGAACAACGCTATTACCTGGGTAAAGATTACTACTATGTTAATGATAAAAAGAAGATAATGGATACATCACCTGTATTGAAATACAACAGGACATTTATTCCAGTTAAATATATTGCGGAGTCCATTGGTGCTTCGATTGACTGGCAAAAGGCTGATAAAAAGGTCACTATTACAAAAGGCAGCAAGAAGGTTGAGCTTTGGATAGGAAAAAACCAAGCGCTTGTGGACAATAAATCAACTGCCATTGATTTGGCTAATAGGAATATATGCCCTTTTATTCTTAATGGTCGTACATTTCTTCCTCTAAGATTTGTCGGCGAAAGCCTTGGATTGGATGTGGATTGGAATGCAGACAAACAACAGATTATTGTTATTAGTGATTAAGGGGTGCTGAAAATATATAGCATAATTTTTGATAATAAAGTGCATTATAAAAAATACAAATTATTATCAATATGAAACGAGGTTATGCTGATGATTATTGCTGGAATACTTGAAAGTAATGAAAATATGCCCTCGATAGACCTCATTAACCACTTTTTTGCAGAATCGAACAAAAAAATAAGCATTGTAAAATCTAATAGCTTAGCTGACTTGAATTGCTCAAAAATGAAGGATTATGTTAGATCACTAGAAAAAAGCAATGTAGAGATATTGATTGTCGGATTTAGTTATTCTGATATCTTAAGCAGTTCTTTTAAGTATATGGAATTTGATATATTGATAATTGTTGACAAGTCGGATGTACTGACACATGATAATAATCAATATTATGATAAAAATGCTGAAAATATAGAAAAAGTCTTTCCGCTGCTTAATAATAAGAGTATTATTGCTGTAAATATTGATGATGACGAATTAATAATGTATTTACAAGGAAAAACATACTCTATGATTACTTTCGGGTTTAATTCAAAGGCCTGCCTTACTGCTTCAAGTACAGGTGACGGTGTACTCGATGAAGAATTTATTTGCTGTTTGCAAAGAACGATAGTGACCCAAAATGGAAATATAATTGAACCACAGGAATACGGAATAAAAGTAGAAAATGGAGATTATTCTCCATATAATATAATGGCTGCTGCAGTTTTGGAGATTTTGACAGGCTCTGAGTCCAGTCTTAACTCTAAGCATGTAATAGCAAACGCATAAAATAAAAATAATAAAAATTCAGGATTTTCAATTGACGGATTATGTAATATAATATATGAGGAGCGACTATGTTTTAGAGTATATATATTTACAACAATTATACTTCTAATTTGTGCCCATTGCGAATACATTTACATTAGATAAAATTTTTGATTTACGGTAGATTAGAGAGGAGAGTGGGCGTCGAATGGTCGGAAACATTAGTGAGAACAACATGGTGACCATTTCTGGTACAATAGTTTCTGACTTGGAGTTCAGTCATGAGGTATATGGTGAAGGGTTCTATTACTTTATGCTTGATGTACCTAGGCTTAGTGACAGTAATGACAAAATTCCAGTTACTGTTTCGGAAAGATTGACTGCCAAGCAAAAGTTGGAAATTGGAAAAGTAGTGGAAATTGAAGGTCAGTTTCGATCATATAACAGCTACAATAATGAGGGGAGTAGGCTGCTTTTGACCGTTTTTGCAAGAGAAATCAGTTTTTTGGAGGATGAAAAGAAAATTAAGAATCCAAATCAGATTTTTCTTAATGGATACATCTGCAAAAGGCCAGTCTATAGGATGACACCATTTGGAAGAGAAATAACAGATGTATTACTTGCTGTGAATAGACATTACAACAAATCAGACTACATACCCTGTATTACGTGGGGAAGAAATGCGAGATACTGCGAAAGCCTTACTATCGGAGACAATTTAAAGATATGGGGGCGTATTCAAAGTAGAACGTATCAGAAAAAGCTTGAGTCAGGAGATTCCATAACAAAGGTAGCCTATGAGATTTCTGTTTCAAAGCTTGAAATACTAAAGGATAAGGCTTCAGACTCGGAAGAACATAAAAATGGGGATGCCCAGGATTTAGAAATATCCGATACAGAAAAAGATACGGACAATGAATAGATAGAAAATAAAGAATCACCTATATGAAGAAAAACTACCTGAGTCGTCAGGTGTTTTTTTTCGCCTGCATAAAAAGAGAGGGATACAGATGATAAGGGTTGCTTTAGTGACAATAAGTGATTCCGCCAGAGGTTTTGATTTGGCGTACTCATATATGATACCTGACGAAATGGTAGCAAGGACCTTTAAAGGGGCTCGTGTTATTGTACCGTTTGGTGGTCATAATAGAACCGTAGAGGGAATTATTATTGATTTTGAGGATGTGCTTGAAAGTAGTATACCTTATAAGCTAAAAGCTATAAAAAAGGTTATCGATGAAAAACCTCTGCTTGAAAATTGGGCAATTGAGCTATGCAAATGGATGAAAAAAAGATACATATGCACATATTATGATGCATTAAAATGCATGCTTCCACCTGGTGATGGTGTAAGGATTGTAAAAATAGTAAAGCTTTTGAATGATAGTACTAATGATGTTCAAAATGGATCATCTGTGAACATTAGTGTCAAAAAGATAATTCAAGCATTGATTGAAAACGGAAATGAATGTGAAATAGAAGAGCTAAAGATAAGATCAGAAGCAAAGAACTTTGACAAGCACATAAGGGAATTGGAAAAAAATCAAATAGTCTCAGTCAAAGAGGAGTTTTCGAATGTTACAAAGCAGAAGAGAGTTAGGGTTGCTTATATTGAAGCTTCTCATGATTTTATAAGAAATGCCGTTGAAAATGACAAGATTAAGAACATCAGGCAAATTAGAGCCTTAGAAGTACTTATGGAGTCGGAGCATATTGCTGTTAGTGATTTGATCAAGTTTTCAGGGGCAAGCTCAAGCATGATTAACACATTGAAAAAGAATGGATATATTGCCTTTAAGGATATAGAGGCAGTGAGGGATCCTTATTTAGGAAGGGAGTTTAAAAAGTCTCAGCCATTTACGCCCACACCTGAGCAGGCATTTGTTTTAAATGAGCTTTGTGAAAAGCTTAGAAAAGGAAGGTTTGAAGAGGTACTTCTACATGGAGTTACGGGAAGCGGAAAGACTGAAGTTTACCTACAATTAATTAAGCAGTGTTTCGATATGGGAAAGGATTCCATTGTGCTTGTGCCTGAGATTTCTCTTACTCCTCAGATGGTTGAGAGGTTTAAGAGCAGATTTGGTGATGGAGTAGCGGTTCTTCACTCAAGGCTTTCACCAGGGGAGCGTTATGACCAGTGGAGGCTTATCAGTGAAGGTAAGATCAAGGTGGTAGTAGGAGCAAGATCAGCCATATTTGCGCCATTCAAAAGAGTGGGGATAGTAATTATTGATGAGGAGCACGAAAACTCATATAAGTCTGAAACTACTCCAAAGTATCATGCAAGGGATATTGCAAGAGAAAGATGCAAGAATGATAATGCGATGATAATATGTGGTTCTGCAACACCATCAGTTGACACATATTATCAGGCTTTGAATGGGCAGATAGGTCTTTATAAAATGCTACAGCGCCCTAAAAGTTCAGTTCTTCCAAGTGTGGAGATTGTAGATATGAGGGAAGAGCTGAACAAGGGCAATAGATCCATATTCAGCAGTAGGCTTTCTGAAGAAATAACTAAAAACTTAGGTGATAAACAGCAGACTATTTTGTTTTTAAACAGGCGTGGTCACTCATCATTTGTTTTATGCAGAAATTGCGGTCTAACTATGACTTGTCCTAATTGCAGCATAAGCCTTACATATCATGCGCATTCTGAGCGGCTCATCTGTCATTACTGTGGATTTACTGTCAAAAATCCATCGATGTGTCCAAAGTGCAAAAGTAAAAGCATACGGCATTTTGGAACCGGTACACAGAAAATTGAGGATGAGGTGAAAAAAAACTTCAATGGATGTACTGTCGTTCGAATGGATATGGATACTACAAGCCATAAAAATGCCCATGAAAAAATATTAACTGAGTTCAAGGAAAAAAATATAGACGTGATGATAGGAACACAAATGATCGCAAAGGGTCATGACTTTCCGAAGGTCACTTTAGTGGGGGTGCTTGCGGCAGACAGCCTTTTAAATATTGATGATTTCAGGGCTTCTGAAAAAACATTCCAATTGATAACTCAAGTTGCTGGAAGAGCTGGAAGAGGAGAGCTACCAGGAAGAGTTATTATTCAAACCTACAACACAGAGAGTTTTAGCATTAGGACTGCTTGTAAGCACGATTATGAAAGCTTCTACAGACAGGAGATTCTCCTTCGAGAGAAGTTGGGCTATCCTCCGTTTTCTAATATTGGGGTTATAATTATAAGTGGCCTTAAGGATAATGATGTTATGGCAGCTGGCAAAACGATTAGAGATAATATTAACTCATTATTGGTAAATGAAAATATTGCAGCAGATGTATTTGGACCTGCAAGAGCACCGCTATCAATGATTAAGAATAAATTCCGCTGGAGAATTGTTATTAAGTGCAAGGATATGGGTAAAATTATAGAAGTACTAAGTATTGCTGCTGACGAGTTTTATAAAAAAAAGGATAAAAAAGAAGTTGAAATAAGTGTGGATATAAATCCGTTTAATATGCTATAATCTTTAGGTATGTTTTTTAAGTGTTTTTTGAAATGCTAATAAAGGTTAATAATTTTGGAGGAGATTTTATGGCAATTAGAATTGTCAGAGAAGAAGGGGACGAAGTTTTAAGAAAGAAATCAAGAGAGGTAAATACAATTGACCAGAGAATAGTGACTCTTGTTGAGGATATGGCAGATACCATGTATTATTCTGAGGGTGTCGGTCTTGCTGCGCCACAAGTTGGGATTCTTAAAAGAATCGTAGTTATAGATGTCGGTGATGGTCTCTTAGAGTTGATAAACCCTGAAGTCATTGAGCAGTCAGGAGAAGAGTGCGATATTGAAGGGTGTCTGAGTCTGCCAGAGATTGTTGGAGAGGTAACAAGACCTCTAAAAGTGGTTGTAAAAGCAAAAAACCTTGAAGGTGAAGATATAACTATAGAAGGTGAAGGCCTTTTGGCAAGAGCGTTATGTCATGAAATAGATCATTTAAATGGTATTTTGTTTATTGATAGAGCTCAAAATATTTTAAACAGAAGTGAGATTGAAAGTATAAAATCAAAGAAAAAGAAAAACAAACAGGAGTGAGATGCCTTGAAGATAATTTTTATGGGAACCCCTGAGTTTGCCATACCAAGCCTTGAAATGCTTGTTAAAGAAGGTTATGAAGTGGTTGCAGTGGTTACACAGCCAGACAAGCCAAAGGGAAGAGGCAACAAGCTTGCATCGCCTCCTGTTAAAGAGTTTGCTGAAAAAAATGGTATTAAAGCGTTTCAGCCTCTTAAAATAAGGACACAGGAGTTTCATGACGAGCTTATAGCATTGAAGCCAGATCTTTTTGTGACTGTTGCGTATGGAAGAATATTACCACAAAATATTTTAGATATTCCTCAGTTAGGCTGTATAAATGTTCATGGATCACTTCTGCCTAAGTATAGAGGGGCAGCACCTATTCAGTGGGCCGTCATAAACGGAGAGCCTAAAACAGGAATAACTACTATGTATACAGACGTAGGTATGGATACAGGAGATATGCTCTTAAAGCGTGAAATCGATATTTTACCTGATATGACAGCTGGTGAGCTTCATGATAAGCTGTCGATTTTAGGCGCAGAGGTTCTAAAAGATACCCTAGACGAGCTTAAGAAGGGTACTCTTAAAAGAGAAAAACAGCCTGAGCTTGAAGCAACATATGCATCCATCATTACTAAAGACATTGGAGAAATATGCTGGTCTAAGACTGCACAAGAGGTTCACAATTTGGTCAGAGGTGCCAATCCTTGGCCTGGTGCATTTACAAAATTTGATGGATCTAAAATGAGAGTGTGGAAAACGCAACCTGTTAAAGAATGCGATTGTCAATACCAACCTGGTACAATATGCAGGGTTTTAAAGAATGGAATGGTTATTGCCTGTGGTGAAGAATTTATTATGATTACTGAGATTCAGATGGAGTCAGGAAGAAGAATGACGGTTGAGGATTACATATGCGGGCATAGTATAAATGAAGGTGAGATACTTGGATAATTATTTGAAGAAGTTTACAACTTTATCTTTAGTGGTTATAGCATTTTTGTTTGCAGTTATTTCTGCTTTTGTACTTATTTATCGCTATTTTACCATTGGTGGTTATAATATGGTTATTCTAACTGGAATAACCTTTGCTGTTATTATCACAGTTATTACAATCATGGCAATTGTTGCGATATTTTTGACATACAAGAAAAAACGTGCCATTGCATCACTAGGCATATTTGTCAAGATAGGTCTTTATATACTTATGCCTATTATTTCGTTTGTTTCTGACATTTTAAGACATAATAAAGATGTGATAAGAAAGTTTTATATAGATGTAAATAATATCCTTGTTGAGTCAGGTAAACTTAAATTTTCTGCAAAGGATATTCTTTTGGTATTGCCGCATTGCCTTCAAAACTATGAATGTCGTTTTAAAATAACAAGGGATATCGCTGAATGTAAAAAATGTGGGAAATGCAATATTGGTGATATAAAGGACATTGCAGATAAGACTGGAATTAACGTTGCAGTTGTCACTGGTGGAACTGCTGCAAGAAATATTATAATACGACTAAAGCCTAAAATGATTATTGCTGTTGCGTGCGAGAGAGATCTCACAAGCGGAATTCTTGATGTAAAAAGCATATGTGTTCTAGGAGTTTTAAATCAAAGACCAAACGGTCCGTGTTATAATACATTAGTAGATGTTGATTTGATAAGAGAGAAAATAAACAGTGTTCTGGTTAATTCTGAATCCTGAATTCTGAATTCTAATAAAAACTATGAAATGAGTAAAACTATGGCTATGGATTTACCTAGAGAAATTGCGTTAAAAATACTATATGATATAAACGAAAAGGGAGCTTACTCGAATATAGCCCTTTCAAGGGAGCTATCCGATGGAGTAGTTAGGCCTCTTGATAGAGCATTTATTACTGAAATGGTTTATGGTGTCTTGAAATGGAAGCTGACTATCGATTGGATCATCAGCCGTTTTTCAAGTTTGAAGATGAAAAAAATTTCACCCTGGATTCTAAATATTATGAGGCTGGGAGTATATCAAATTATATATATGGACAAGGTGCCTGATTCTGCTGCATGCAATGAAAGTGTAAACCTTTCAAAAAGGTACGGACATGCAGGGTCAAGTAAGTATGTTAATGGCGTTTTGAGGAATATTTCCAGAAACAAAGATAATATACCATATCCAGACAAGAAAAGTGAAGCTGTTAAGTATTTATCAGTAAAGCACTCACATCCTGAGTGGCTTGTGGAGATATGGATCAAAAGGTTTGGTCCTGCTTTTACTGAGGAACTTCTTATAAATAACAACCAAATTCCAGATTTTACAATAAGGACCAATGTTTTAAAGACAGATCCCCAAAAGCTAATGGAAGAGCTTCAAGCTAAAGGACTTAAGGTCTTAAAGGGAAGATACCTTGATGAAGCACTTATTATCGAGAATCCTTCGGCATTTACAAGCCTTGATGCCTATAAAAATGGACATTTTCAGGTGCAGGATGAAAGTTCGATGCTTGCAGCGCGTATACTTGACCCAAGGTCTGGTGAGCTTGTTATTGATGTTTGTAGCGCACCTGGAGGAAAGACTACTCATATTGCTGAGCTTATGAAGAATAAAGGTGTAGTTATTGCCAGAGATGTTCATGAGCATAAAATCGTGCTTATTAATGAAGCAGCGAAAAGGCTTGGGATTGATATAATAAAAGCAGAAATATTTGATGCATCAAAGCTTGATGAAAAGTATATCGGAAAGGCCGATAGAGTACTTGTTGACGCCCCTTGTACTGGTCTTGGTATAATTAGAAAAAAGCCTGATATAAAGTGGACTAGAAAAGCTGAGGATAAGAAAGAGATAACTGCACTTCAGAAGGTTATTTTGAAAAATGCTGCTATGTATATTAAAACTGGTGGGGTAATTGTATATAGTACATGTACGATTGAAAAGGAAGAAAACATTGATATCATTGAGGACTTTCTTAAAAATAACAAGGACTTTGAGCTAGATAATATTCAAGGTTGTGTGCCAGAAGGGTTAAGAGAATACATAAGAAATGGATATATTGAATTATATCCGAATATTAATAGAATTGACGGTTTTTTCATTGCCAGAATGATAAGAAAGGGATAATTATGGAAAACAAACCAAATCTTCTTGACATGACTATAGAAGAGCTTGAGAATTTATTGATTGGTTTGGGTGAGCAGAAGTTCAGAGCCAAGCAGGTATTTCAATGGATACACAAGGGAATAAACGAAATAGATGAAATGACCAATATTTCAAAGGAACTGAGAGAAAAGCTTAAAAGTAATACAAAATTTGATAAGCTTAAAATAAATAGCAAGCTGGTTTCTAAAATTGACGGAACTGTTAAGTATATATTTGAGTTTTCTGACGGCAATGTTATAGAAAGCGTACTGATGGAGTATAAGCATGGTTTTACTGCATGTATTTCATCACAGGCAGGCTGTAGAATGGGATGCAGCTTTTGTGCGTCAAGTGGAATCCGTTTTGGAAGGAATCTTACTGGTGGTGAGATTTTGGACCAGATACTTACTATTCAGAAGGATGAAGGAAAAAGGATAGGGAATATTGTCATTATGGGCATTGGAGAACCCCTTGATAATTATGATAATTTAATAAAATTTCTTAAATTGGTAAATCATAAAGATGGGCTAAATATTGGATATAGACATATTTCCGTTTCAACATGTGGTCTAGTTCCTGAAATACTAAGGCTTGCAAATGAAAATATGCAGATAACCCTCTCAATATCGCTTCATGCTCCAAATAATGAGGTTCGGGAAAAAATAATGCCCATAAATAAAAGATACTCTATTGACAAATTGATTGAAGCATGTAAGATATATACAGAGGTAACTAATAGAAGAATTACTTTCGAGTATGCTATGATATCGGATGTAAATGATAGTCCTAATCATGCGGTAGAGCTTTCAAGAAGGTTGAGAGGTATGTTGTGTCATGTAAACCTTATTCCTGTCAACTCAATTGAAGGGGGGAAATATAGACGAAGTAAGATGAAGAATACCGAGAATTTTAAAAATATTTTAGAGAGAAACGGTATTGAGACTACTATAAGACGTGAGCTCGGAAGTGATATAAATGCTGCATGCGGACAACTAAGAAAAAGTAGGATTGACGAAGCGGCAAATTTAAAAGTATAATATTTTTTTATATATATACACTAATTGTCCATGCTAAGGAGTGATTTGGTGAGGTTTGGGGTAAAAAGCGATAAAGGAAGAATACGTGAGATTAATGAGGATAGCTATAATGTTTTGGCAGGTTTCCCGGGGATACCAGTTACATTTATCATTGCTGATGGAATGGGAGGACATAATTCTGGTGAGATAGCTAGTAATTCAGCAGTCGACTTTATAAGTAATTATATACTTCAGTATCCACATGCTTTTTCGGGAGATAATGTTTTGGATGTTTTAAAGGACATTATAGGTAAAGTCAATATCCATGTCTATAACAAATCACTTGAGAATGAAATTGATCATGGAATGGGTACAACACTTATTGTAGCTGTAGTTTTTAATAAAAAATTGTTTATAGGTCATGTAGGAGATAGTAGAGTTTACTTATTAAGAAACGAAAAAATGGAAAAACTAACAGTAGATCATTCATATATTGAAGAACTTATAAGAAATGGAACAATTTCGAGAGAAGAAGCTGAAAATCATCCTAATAAAAACCTTATTACCAGAGCAATAGGATGTTCAGAGGTATTAGAAGTAGATACATATGCATATGATATTAAGGAAAATGATATATTTATAATGTGTACAGATGGTCTCACAAACATGCTTAATGAAGAGCGCATTATAGAGATTGTTTTAAACAACGACGATCCTGAGACTGCTTGCGAAAAACTAGTCGAAGGCGCAAATGAAATGGGCGGCGAAGATAATATTACCGTCATAGTATTTAAAGAATGATTATTCATTAATAATATTTAATCATTCGGGAATAATTAAGGAGGATTTGTTGTGGAAGGTCAAATTCTTGGAAACAGATATGAGTTAATAGAGAAAATAGGAGGGGGCGGAATGGCCCTCGTATATAAAGCAAAATGTAATTTGCTCAATAGATTTGTTGCTGTTAAAATATTAAGACCAGAGTTTATAAATGATGAAGAGTTTGTAAAAAGATTTAAGGTAGAAGCTCAATCAGCAGCGAGTTTGTCATATCCCAATATAGTTTCAATATATGATGTAGGACATCAGGATGATATTCACTATATTGTAATGGAATATGTCGATGGAGTTACTCTTAAGGAGTATATCTCCAAAAACGGAGCATTAGGCTGGAGAGAAGCCGTGAATATAGAGCTCCAGATTGCATCTGCTATTGAGCATGCACATAAAAATCGCATTGTTCATAGGGACATAAAGCCTCATAATATATTGATTACTGGCGATGGTATAGTAAAAGTGACTGACTTTGGTATAGCCAGGGCAGTGTCGTCCTCTACGCTTACAATGGTTGGAAGTACGATAGGTTCGGTTCATTATTTTTCTCCTGAGCAGGCAAGAGGAGGCTTTACAGATGAAAAGTCAGATCTTTACTCACTAGGGATTGCCTTGTATGAAATGGTTACAGGTAGGGTGCCATTTGATGGAGATACACCTGTAGCAGTTGCACTCAAACATCTACAGGTTGAAGCGGAGCCCCCGATCAATTTTAAAAAGGATATTCCTCTTGGTATTAATGATATTGTCATGAATGCGATTCAGAAAGATCAGACTAAGCGATACCAGTCAGCGACAGACCTGCTCAATGATCTTAACATGGTACTTATTGATCCATCATGGAGAATGGAAACAAAATCAGATATTGAGAGTAGTCCTACCAAAAGGATTCAGGTGGTTGTACCTGATGAAACAAAACGAGTTGAAACAACGTATGACAATTATATAAATGATACAAAACAAAATGATATTAATACAGGTTACAAAAAAAATCCAAATGTTCAATTAAATGAAACACTGAAAGAAGAGAGCGATGAAGATATGAAAGATAAGAAAAAAGACAGACTGACATGGGTACTAGCTATTGCAACCTCAGCTATAATAATCGGGATCTTTATATTTTTTGCGATTAAGCTATTTTTACCGATTCCTGGTGGTAATGGATCTACAAAAAAAGAAATTACTCTTGAAGACTATTCAGGAAAGAATGTAGAGGATGTTACAACAATGCTTCGTGATAAGGGAATAACAGTAAAAATTAAACAGAAAAATGATAAGGAAGTTGATGAGGATCTAATAATATCGCAGGAACCTAATGCAGGTGAAGTAATAAAGCCAGATTCATATAATCCTGTTACACTTTATGTCAGTAAGGGTCCTGAAATGATTAAGGTACCAGATTTGAAAAATTATGATTTAAGAGAAGCTCAAAGACAAATTACTGATTATGGATTGGTTTCTAAGATAGAAGAGGAGTTTAGCGAAGAGGTTAATGCTGGAAATGTTGTAAGGACTAGTCCAGCTTTTGATGAAGAAGTAGAGCCAGGTGCGACTATCACTTTATATAAGAGCAAGGGACCTGAAATTTTAATGACTGTAGTACCTGATCTTACAGGAACAACAAGAGTGCAGGCACAGAAGATTCTTACAGCTGCAAAACTTACACTTGGAAAGGTTCTTCCAGAGGACAGTGCAAATAATGTTGACAGGATTGTCAGCCAAAATCCTGCACCAAACACGTCTGTCAAGGAGCAGTCACCAGTTGAAATTACTCTTAATACTGTAAAGCCTACTGAAGTTGTAGCGACTAGTACGCCAAAGCCTGTTGAAGTTAAGACTAAAAGTGTACAGAGAAATATTGAGCTAAATAATGCTGAATCTTTTGGGGATACAATAAAGGTAGTCATTGAGGCTACACAATCTGATACAAACAAGACTATAGCATTGATGGATGCTACAAGGAACAAGCAGGACTTCCCATTAACGATTGACATACCTGTACCTGAGGGTGGAAGAACATATGTTAAGGTGTACGTGGAAGGTGTTCAAAACTCAGAATTAATTGTGGAATAGAACCAGGAGGTTTTTATATTGCCTGAAGGCATCGTATTGAAAGGAATAGGGGGATTCTATTATATAAAATCCCCCATTGGTTTGATAGCTTGTACTCCTAGAGGAATTTTTCGAAAGGATGATATTATTCTCCTTCCTGGTGATAAAGTGAGGTATTCTATTGCTGATGAGGAAAAATTGACTGGGGTCTTAGAGGAGATATTACCGAGACAATCTGAGCTGATAAGGCCTGCGGTTGCAAACGTTAGTCAGATCGCGGTTGTTATAGCAGTGAAGTCTCCAGCACCTGATGTGTTGCTTCTTGAAAAATTACTTATCACAGCACGACACAAGAATATCAAGCCAGTTATTATTGTAAATAAAATAGATCAGGATACATCCGATGGGTGTAAGGAACTTGAAAGAGTTTATGGTGGGGCAGTTTTTAAACTTTTGTTTTTAAGTGCAAAGGGTAATATAGGTATAGATCAGCTTCACGATCTGTTAAAGGGAGAGATAACTGTATTTGCAGGACAATCAGGTGTAGGAAAGTCTACAATCCTAAACTGTATTGCAGGTTATTCAAGGATGGAAACTGGAGAAATGAGCAACAGGATAGAAAGAGGAAAGCATACAACAAGGCAAACAGAGCTTATTGAGCTTGAAAATGGCGGTTATATTGCGGATACACCTGGATTTAGTACATTTGAGTTAACAGGACTTGAGCTTGAAGAGCTTGAGCTTTATTATCCTGAGTTTGAGCAATACTTGAATTCTTGTAGATTTAATCGATGTAGTCACATCAATGAGCCTGATTGTGTTATTAAGGAAGCTGTGAAAAATGGTGAAATTCAAAACGAGAGATATGAAAGATATATTCATTTTTATAATATATTAAAAAAACAGAAAGATAATAGGTATAAGAAGTAATTAAGGCGATTTCAAAAATTTCCTTGGTCAATTATTGAAGGAATTTGCGAAGCAAATCCTAAAATCGAGAGGCTATATGCCCCCGAGATTTTATTTAATGGTGAATAGTACTAAGTGGAGGGAACAAATGATAAAAATTGCACAGTCAATTCTTTCAGCAGATTTTTCAAGGCTTGGAGAGGAAGTTATTAAAGCACAAGATTCGGGAGCTGATATAATCCATATTGATGTTATGGATGGTAACTTTGTACCGAATATTACTTTTGGTCCTCCTGTAATAAAGTCATTCAGATCACTCACAAATATGACTTTTGATGTTCATCTTATGATAGACGAGCCTATAAGGTATATAGACAGATTTGTAGATGCTGGAGCAGATATCATATCTGTACATGTTGAGGCTTGCAAGCATCTTCATAGCACAATACAGATTATAAAACAAATGGGCATAAAGGCTGCTGTAGCATTGAATCCAGCTACTTCTCTTTCAACAATAGAATGCGTATTATCTGATTTGGACATGGTTTTATTGATGACTGTTAACCCTGGTTTTGGTGGTCAGAAGTATATTGAGTCTGTTACAGACAAAGTTAAAGAGCTTAAAAAAATGATAATAAATAGAGGTCTCAATATAAGCATTGAGGTTGATGGTGGAATTGGTCTCGACAATATATTTAAAGTTACTGAGGCAGGAGCAGATGTTATAGTTGTCGGATCAACAATATACAATGCTGATGATATGAGTGAAATTATTAAAAAGCTTAAAGAAAGCTCATACCAAGGGTGGGTAGGATAAATGAAGGCTATCGTAGTATGCAGTGGCAGTATGCATGACACATCATGGCACAAAAAAATTTTTAATGATTGTGACATTGTGATTGGAGTAGATGGGGGAGCTCTTCATCTCCGTAGACTTGGGATTGTTCCTGACATTCTTATAGGAGATTTTGATTCGATTTCAAATGAGGATCTAGAATACTTCACAAATCTCAATGTTAAAATTCAAAAATACCCTACTAAAAAGGACATGACAGACACTGAGCTTGCATTGGAGTATGCAGTCGAAGTGGGAGCAAAGTCCTTAGTTATGTTAGGTTGTCTTGGGACAAGACTTGACCATTCCCTTTCTAATATATTTCATCTAAAAAAGCTTTTGAAAAAAGGCGTCAGAGCAAGTATTGTGGATGAACATAATGAAATATTTCTAATCGATGATTCAATAAAAATAAATAGAGAAAATAATACAAAGGTTACATTGCTTGCCTTGTCCGAAACAGTTGAAGGTGTGACTACACGGGGATTGTGCTATGGTTTGAATAACGAAGTTATGGAACTAGGCTCATCGTGGGGTGTAAGCAATGAATTTGAAGACGATTCAGCTGAAATTTCAATCTCATCAGGCTTGCTGCTTGTCATTAAATCAAGAGATTCTTATTAATATTTTAATAATATTTGCCGATATATTAATAAATTAAATACAATTAATCTATTACATTTATCTATTGTTAAATGTAAGATTAATAAAGTATTTAATATTAATTCGATAGTTTAAGGAGATGTCTATGATTGAACTGAATGATTTGTTAAAAATGGCAGTCGATAAGAGGGCATCAGATATCCACATAACTGCTGGAAGAGCGCCTTCGTTTAGGATAAATGGACATATGGTTCAACAGGATATGGAGAAGCTTACCTATGAAGATACTCTTAAGTATGCACAGACTTTTCTTGATAAAGAGAGAATGGATCATTTGACAAAAGTTGGTGAAGTTGACCTGTCTATGACCGTTCCTGGTGTATCAAGGTTTAGAGTAAATGCTTTCTTTCAAAGAGGTTCGATAGCGATTGTTTTTAGAGCACTCGCCTCATCGATTCCAACATTAAAGGCATTGAATCTTCCACCAGTAATAGAAGATATATGTGGTCTTAAGGAAGGTCTGATTTTGGTTACGGGACCAACTGGAAGCGGAAAATCAACAACTGTTGCATCCATTATCAATGAAATAAACTCTTCAAAGGATGGTCATATTCTGACACTTGAAGATCCTGTCGAATATATTTTCCAGCATGATAATTGCATAATTAATCAAAGAGAAATAGGTCAGGATAGTCAGACTTACAATAATGCTTTAAGAGCAGCATTAAGAGAAGATCCTGATGTAATCTTTATTGGAGAAATGAGAGACAATGAGTCGATAGGTATTGCTGTAACAGCAGCTGAAACTGGTCACTTGGTCTTATCTACTCTTCATACTCTCGGTGCAGCAAAAACAATAGACAGATTGATAGACGTATTTCCACCACACCAGCAACAGCAAATAAGAGTGCAGGTTTCAACCGCATTAAAAGCGGTTATCTCACAAAGACTTATTCCTGCAATAGACGGCGGAAGAGTTGCAGCACTTGAAATCATGATTGTTACTCCTGCAATAAGTAATATGATAAGGGAAGGAAAAACCATATCAATAATATCAGCTATGCAAATGGGTGGAAGCCTTGGAATGCAACTTCTTGACAGGTCGATTGCAGATTTGTTCTCACAAAACAAAATAACCAGGGAACATGCCCTGGAATTCTGTGTTGACAAAGAAGGTATGAAAAGGATGATTTAAACATTACTTCCCGTTTTGAGCGAAAGCGATTTCACAAGGTTTTCATCTGGCGTAACTAATATAGTTTTAAAATTATCGTAAATAACCATTCCAGGCTTTGAACTGGGTGGTTTTTTTACGTTTTTGGCAAAAGTATAATCAACAGGAACATTAGCGGAATGCTTTGCTTTGCTGTGGTATGCAGCGAGCACAGCTGCCTCTTTAATTGTCTCATCAGTAATTGTTTTTTGATTGGATCTAATAATAACATGCGAACCAGGTATGTTACGTGTATGTAGCCACATGTCATATGGTCCTGCTTGTTTCATAGTTAGGTTATCATTCTGCTTGTTGTTTTTACCTACAAAAATATCAAAGCCTGTTGAAGAATGGAAATGAAGTGGGGAAGAGGCTTTATTGTTTTTGCTTGCAGCTCTTTTTTTTCTTGATGATAAGTAACCTTGATCCGAAAGCTCTTGACGAACCTCATTAATTTCCTGAAGGGTGATGCAATTTTCCAATAGCTGAAGTACGCCATCTAAGTAGTCAAGCTCGCTTAAGGTTTCTTCAACTTGCTTGCTTGTATATGAATATGTGCTTTTAGCTTTTTGATACTGTTTAAAATATCTTTGAGCATTTTCCTGAGGAGATATGGTCTCATCTAGAGCTATTTCAATCTCCTGATTGTCTTCTGAGTAGTAGTTTTGAAGAGATACTTGTTTAGCGTTCTTTGGGATACAGTATATATTAGCAGTGATTAGCTCTCCAAAAAGTTTAAGTTTATCTCTGTCAGCAACATCTCTAAGTTTTTCTTGCTGAATAGAAAGTTTTTTGTTGCATCTGTCGATGTTAGTGTTCAGAAGCTTCAAAACATCAGATTTTTTTTGTTTTGTCCTCTCGGCCTTGTCTTTTTCCATATAAAATGTTTCAAGAGTAGAATTGGTAGTTTCGAAGCTTTTAATATATTTATATTGATTCATAGAAAGACAGTGAAAATCAATTGGTCTTAAGAAAGAATCGTTTTCAAATATTATGCATGGTCTGAATTCATTATTGATAATCATGTCAATAAATTTTCTTAGTGTTGATTTAAGAGAAGCGATCCTTTCAGGCTGCAACGAGCAAATATATGATTTTTCGTCGATATCTGAAATATTACATATTTCTCTGCAAATAAGAGGGCTAAAGCCTTTTATGTTGTTAAGAAGATATTTTTCAACGGAAATCTCAGTAGCTGCAATTGTGTCAGCAGAGAGAAAAATATCTAGATCAAGGCTTTCAGGGCTTGTTTTTTGTTGGGCAGGGGGAAGGACATAGGTTCTTCCTGGCATGACTTCTCTTATACGGCTTACTTCATTGTCTACATGTTTAATGGCATCTAAAATCCTACCTTCATTGTTGACAAGTATTATATTGCTGTGACGTCCCATTATCTCAATAATAAGGCTTTTGGCAGTCAGATCTCCTAATTCATTTACTGACTCAATGTAGAAGGTTATTATCCTTTCAAAGTCGTGAAACTCTATACCTGTAATTTTCCCTCCTGACAGATGCTTTCTTAAAAGCATGCAGAATACTGGAGGGGTCGCAGGATTTTCCTTTGAGACTTCTGTAAGATGAACTCTTGGAAAATTCGGGCTTGCACTCAAAAGAAGCTTTAAATTTTGACCTCTTGATCTCAAATTAAGTATAATTTCATCAGCCTCAGGCTGGAATATTTTTTCTACGCGTCCGTTTTCGAGCAATTCGGACAATTCATTAACGATTGATTTTACTACTATACCATCGAATGGCAATTTATACACCCCATATCTTAGATTTAAATATACCTAACAGTATAGCATTATATATAAATTAATTCAATTTTTGTAATGAAAGAATGAAAGAATATATTTTTTGTAACATAAATTACATTATGTCAATATAATGTTAGTAAAATAAATAACTTTGGTGATTAATATGGCTTATTCAGTAAGAGAATTGTTTGCAAGGCTAATAAAATGTGAAGCTGGTGGTGAAGGATTAGATGGAATGAAGGCTGTAGCAACGGTTGTAATGAATAGGGTTCATGTGGCATATGGTGAGTACTTAAGAACAGGTCAAGGAGATATCAGAAGAGTAATTGAGCAACCATATCAGTTCACATGTGTACTTCCTACTGTATATGGAGAAGTAAATCCACAAACAATTTGGTCTTCGGAGCCAGAACAAATTCATTATGATGTAGCTGACTGGGCTTTAGCTGGAAACGTGCATTGGGGAGCTGATAGAAGTTTATGGTATTATAATCCATTTAGTCCCGATTGTGCTGATTATTTTCCAGTGAATAGAACAGGTAGTTATTTTAACAGAGTTGTTCAGCATTGTTTTTATCTGCCAACACCATTGTATGCAACAACATGATGTAAAGGATTAAGTGTTTACAAATAAAGGAGGAGAAATCTATGAAATATCGTCCATGTGGATGTTACAATCAAACCTCTCAAATGCAGTTGCCCCTAAATGGAAATGGAACTGGGGTTCAACATAATACAAATGGATATCAGTACATGCAGACACCAATGTCTTCAACAATGCCATCGATCCCAACAACTCCATCAACACAAACAACTGGTATTATGCCACTTCAAACAGCAACCCCAACTACAGCTCCAATGATGATTGCACCTCCAGGAGAACAGGCACCACAAACCGTTCAAAGCACTTTATATACTCCAGGATATTTACGCACTCAGATTGGAAAAACAATGAGGGTTGAGTTCCTCATAGGGTCAAACGGTCCTCTTGTTGACAGGATTGGTGTATTGATTAGTGTGGGTGTAAGTTATATTCTTTTAAGACCGATAGAAACTGATGATATATTATTATGCGACTTATATTCAATAAAGTTTGTAACAATTATGTATTAATAAACAAGCACCAATTTTAATTGTATGAATAACATGTAATATAAAAAATTATTGGAGGTCAAACAATGTCAGACGGAATTAGAAAGTTACTTGGTGACAATAGCGAGATTTTGTTCTTTATCCTTATTTTCCTTTTATTATTCTTTAATGGGAAGACATATGACAAATGTGACTGCTAAGGAAATAGCAAGTGATTATTTAGAATTATAGGAAAAAAATCAAAATGTTTGGAGGTATTTAAAATGGGAAAAGGAATTTTTAATGGTTTTTTAGGTGACAACAGCGAAATATTATTCTTTATATTAATATTCCTGTTACTTTTCTTCAATGGCAAAGGATATGAAAATTACGACTAGGAAACATAGGTACTTAAGGCGTGATTGAAATTATATGGAAAGTTATATTTCAACATGACTAAACATTAGGAAAATGCCAGGCTGTATATATTGATCAGCCTGGCATTTTCAATTGAATTGGTGTAATTATTTGATGTATATTTTTAATATTCTATGCATAGTTAAAAAATATGTAGTATAATGTATAATGGTTGGTAATAAATAAAAAAAATGGTAACAGGAAGAGGAAAGTATGCCTAAAAATACGAGTGATAATGAATCAAAAAATATCGAAGAGATTTTTGTTGAACTTGCTGAGATGACTGTGTTGGATAAAGTTGAGAATAAGGTTGAAGAGGATATTTTGGAAAATGTATATTCACTTATTAGGAAAAAATGTAATATTGATTTTACACACTACAAGCAAAATACCATTCTTCGCAGTATAAGTAAGCGCATCAAAGCAACTCGGCAGGATGGAGTTGTTTCATATCTTTCATACTTGAAGGAGCGCCCTGAAGAAGTCGAAATTTTGTGCAAATCCTTTCTAATTGATGTAACAAGGTTTTTTAGAGAGAAAGATGCATTTGATTTTATAAAGAGAAAGGTAATTCCAAATATTTTTTCAAAAAAAAGTGACAATTCACCGATAAGAATATGGTGTATAGGGTGTTCAACAGGGGAAGAAGCATATTCTTTAGCCATACTTTTTAAGGAATACATGGAAAGTGAAAATATAAATATTGAAATAAGAATATTTGCAACTGACATAGATAATGAAGCTATAGAGCATGCAAGAACTGGTATTTACTCCAACACTATAGAGGAAGATGTGCCTTCTTCGTATTTGGACAAGTATTTTGTCAAAACTGAAAATGAATATCAGATCATAAAGCAAATCAGGGAAATAGTTATTTTTTCTTATCACAATATTATTCATAACCCACCTTTTAGCAAAATAGATTTTTTGAGCTGTAGAAATATGTTGATTTATTTTAAGCCTATGCTTCAGAAAAGGGCATTATCTCTTTTTCAATATTCTTTGAATCAGGGAGGAACTTTATTTCTTGGTATAAGCGAAACTATAAGCAAGTCAAACAATGCTTTTGCAATAATAGACAGCAAGTGGAAAATATATAAATGCAATTCAGCTGAAAAGCAGCCATTTATAGATAACATATCCATAAATAATGATAATGTTATAAAGACAATAAAGATTCCAGATAACTCATTTTTGAAAAGAAGAGAAAAAGTTAATATTGATCTTGAAGAAATACATATGAAGCTGATTGAAGAGTATTTACCTTCAAGTGTTATAATTGATGAAAACAATGAGATTGTACAGGTATGTGGAGATGCAAACAAATACCTTAAAATATCAACTGAGAAAGCCAGTCTTGATATTTTAAAAATGGTACCGAAGAGTTTGGCAATGGCTATTTCAATGGCAATTACAAAAGTAAAAAAGGATATGAAGCCAGTAAAATACAAGGATTTTAAGATAACTATAAAAGAGGAAACTCATAGATTGAATTTGATCATAAAACCATTTAAAACAATTAAAAATACTTTTTTAACCATGATTGTTTTTGAAGATTTGATTGGAGAGAGTGTTTTTGAAGAATTTTCAGAGGAATTTTTTAATATGAATCTGGAAAATAAGTATAACGAACGTATTGCAAGTCTTGAGCGGGAGCTACATTATACAAGAGAGGAACTTCAAAATACACTTGATGAAGTAGCTGTTTCAAGTGAGGAGTTACAATCTTCAAATGAAGAATTGTTAGTATCCAATGAGGAATTGCACAGCACAAATGAGGAACTTCAGTCAGTCAATGAAGAATTGACTGTTGTCAATAATCAGTACCAGTATACAATACAAGAATTGACAGATTTAAATAATGACATGAGCAATTTTCTTGCAAGTACTGACATAGGTACACTTTTTCTCGATAGAGATCTTTATGTAAGGAAATTCACTCCTGCAATTACAAAAGAAATTAACCTTATAGAGCAGGATATAGGGCGTCCCGTAAGTCATATTTCACATAATTTTGTAAGTCATAATTTGATAGAATATGCCCTGAGAGTTATTGAAGGCGTTGAAAAGACTATAGAGAAAGAGGTACAAAGCAATAATGGCAAATGGTATATAATTAAATACCAGCCTTATAAAATCCCTGAAAATGAAATAAAAGGGATTGTCATTTCATTAGTTGATATCACAGTGCTAAAAAGAAGTGAAGGCAATGAGAGGATTCTTAGAGAAAAACTTGCATTTGATACTTTAAAAACAGAGTTTTTCTCAAATATTTCACATGAGTTAAAAACTCCTCTAAATGTTATTAATTGCACCATTCAGCTATTAGGCAAATACGTAAAGGATAGAACGGAAATAGATATAGATATAGACAAATTATCCAGGCATACAAATATTATGAAGCAAAATTGTTATAGATTATTAAGGCTTGTTAATAATATAATAGATATAACCAAGGTGGATACAGGCTTCTTTGATATAGAATACATCAATTGTAATATTGTTAATATTGTTGAAGAGATAACTCTTTCGGTTGCCTTATTTATTGAGAGCAAGGGAATTTCACTATTATTTGATACCGATGTTGAAGAGAAGATTATTGCATGTGACCCTGATCAAATCGAGAGGATAATGCTAAACCTCCTCTCAAATGCTATTAAGTTTACATATAACAATGGAAATATAAATGTTAACATTTATGATAAAGGTGATAAGGTTGTAATTTCGGTAAGCGATACAGGAGTGGGGATTCCAGAGGATAAGTTGAATCTAATCTTTGAGAGATTCAGGCAGGTTGATAATTCCATTACAAAGAAATGCGAGGGAAGCGGCATAGGTTTGTCTTTGGTTAAGTCCCTTGTAGAAATGCACGATGGTAATATATCTGTTATTAGTAAATGTGGTGTTGGAAGTGAGTTTATTATTGAACTACCAGCGAAAACAATAGTTAATGAGAATAATAAGTCAAAAAAGGCTGATGAAAAAAGTTATGACAATATAGAAAAAATAAAGATTGAGTTTTCTGATATATATGGGTTATAAGCGGGGCTACATGCCCCGCTCGGTTTTATTCTATATTAAATACATTGTTAATCTTACATTTAGCAGCTAGATAAATGTAAAAGATTAATTGTATTTAGGCGATTTCAAAAATTTCCTTTGTCGATTTTCAATGGAGAAAAGTACTAAAATCAATATTTTTGAAATCGCCAGTTGACCAGTTATTTTTTTGTAATTACCTTATTCTATAAAACTTTTTAACATATCCCAAAAACTTTTGTCTGAAGTAAGTTCACTTTTAAAGCTTTCAAGCTCATTTCCTACAATATCATCAAGCACTTTTTGCCCTAAAAGCTCCACAGGTGCGTGATCATCAGTGAATATGAGATATGATTCGTTTTCTTCTTCAAGATTGTTCTTTACATATTCAGATACGCCTTTAAATGGATGATCATTAGCAATTTTATTAGAGGAGTTTAAGAAGCCAGTTAAAGAATTTTCATCATCAGAAGCAAAGACTATTGTATTTGTAGAATTTTTTATTTTGCAGGTATATACTTTTTTCATAACACTTTTTATTGTTTGTGTAAGATAGTTATTTATTTCTGTGTTTTTTTCGGAACGGATATTAATATTGACAACAATGGCTCCACCAGGATTTAAATGCTCCTTTACCGTCTTGAAAAACTCCTGCGTGGACATGTGGAAAGGAATTGTAATATCATGGTATGCATCAACCATGATAAGATCATACTTTTTATCACCTGATGTCATGAGGAAGGTTCTACCATCGTTTACATTGATATTAACCTCATTATCTTTTAACTCAAAGTATTTCTTTGAAAGATCAACAATCTTTTGATCTATTTCAACACCATCAGTATTTGTGTTTGGAAAGAATCTTTTAAGCTGTTTTGCATATGTTCCTGTTCCAAGACCAAGTATCAAACAATCCATTTTTTTGCTAAAGTCCATGTCTTTAATAAAAAATGGCGCCATAAGAGCATAATCGTAGTAAAGACCAGTCATACTGCTGTTTTTCTTGTATATCGACTGTACGCCAAATGCAACATTTGTTGAGAGTATCACTGAATCCTTAGTTTCGGATACTTGTAAATAATTATAAAGTGACTCGCCTTCATAGACAATATTACTTTTCCAAAAGGCATAGGAGTCATTAAATGGAATAGCCATAAGCGCGATAACAATTAGGATAGAAGTGCTTGTTCTGATAAGCCTTGTCTTTTTTTTGAGGAAGTAATATAAGCTTATTATGTTAAGTATAATTGAAAATGTAAAAAAGGTTTTGTTTGTGCCTAAATATGGTATTGTTATAAAAGTAGGAACAAAGGTACCAATAATACTTCCTATTGTTGACAGCGCATAGATTTTGCCAGCAGTTTTACCGCTGTTTTCCATATCTGTAACTCCAAGCTTCACAAGATATGGCGTGACCATTCCCATAATAACCAGTGGGAAGGAGAATATTGCAAGGCATGAAAAAGCTGAGCCTGCGACTACAAGGTTTTGTGGAAGTATCCACATGAAAAGTATTACAGACAACATAACTATGTACTTTCCAATCAATGGTATGAGTGCAATGTAAATAGCTGCAATCCATATCAGTGCATATAGCCTGTCCATGCTGTTATGCTTGTCAGCAGAGATTCCCCCAAGTATGTTCCCTAGGCTAAGACAGATCATAATAAGCCCGATAACGATTGACCATATTATACTTGATGTGCCGAAAGTAGGGGCTAAAAGTCTTGTAGCACTGAGTTCTACTGCCATTACTGCCATTCCGCAAAAAAATGCTGTTAGATAGATGTTAAGATTCTTTTTCATTTTGTTTATGCCTCTCCTTGAGTATAAGTTGTATTTTTGCTACTTCACTTTGAGTTTTGGAAACTTTTTTAGATATATAATCCTTTCTCAAGTATTATCATTTAACAACAATAATTCTAAACAACAAATCCATACATTTCAAGTATTTATTTAAAAACAGCATTTTATTGAGTGCTTTATTTTTCTATGAGCAGGTATTATAATTATACTTATATTAAATACAATATTAATCTTACTCGTGAACATGTAATTTGAGAAGTAAACTTATTTTGATTTGTTTTAAGGGGGCCTTTTTATGAGAAAGTTTTTAAAGCTTGCATTGCTTACAACTTTGGTTTCAAGTTTGGTGACGCCTTCTATAAAGCTTAATGCTTCTAGTAATACAGGACAAACTCTATATATTAATGAACTTATGGCGTCCAATACATCTTCAATAAGAGATGGAGATACAGACGACCCATCTTACGGTAGCAAGGGTGGAGCCTATTCCGATTGGATTGAAATCTACAATTCTAGTTCACAATCGATTAACTTAGATGGCTATATCCTGTCAGACTCTTCAGCGTCATGGATATTTCCTGATGCGGTTGTTCCAAGTGGCGGTTTCTTTTTGGTATGGGCATCCGACAAAAACAAAGTGGCAAGAGATGGGCAACTTCATACAAACTTTAAACTGAGCTCATCAGGAGAGACTGTTACACTCAAGAAGCCTGATGGAACAATAGTTGATTCTGTCATCATGGTAAGTCTAGCAAATGATCAGTCTTATGGAAGAAGTTCCGATGGTGCAGCTGGATTTACGATTTTTTCAAGGGCTACTCCATGTACCCCAAATATATCAGGTCAAGCGTCGATTGAGACTCCATTTTTTTCACATATAGCTGGATTTTATACTGGAGTGTTCGATCTCAAATTGTATACAAACCAGTCGGATGCAAAAATATATTACACAAAAGACGGGTCTGATCCAGTTCCAGGGAAAATTGGAACAATTGAATACACGGCTCCAATAAGCATAAAAAGTAGAGCAGGAGACCCGAATATACTTTCTATGATCAAAAACATAACAACTGACATATATAATCCATGGAAAGAACCAGCCAGAGAGGTTTTTAAGTGCTCAATCATAAAGGCTGTTTCGGTTGGAAAGGACGGTGCAAGAAGCAAAGTTGCTGCCAATTCGTATTTTGTTGACCCAGAAATGAATTCAAGGTACAATTTGCCTGTAATTTCACTGGTAACCGATAATCAAAACATTTTCGACAATGCAAAGGGAATATATGTAAATGCAAACTATACAAAGGAAGGTGAAGAATGGGAAAGACCAATGCATATTGAATTCTTTGAAAAAGATGGTACTCTCGGATTCTCGCAGTATTGCGGTGCAAGGATACACGGTAACGCGACAAGATCATTTCCTCAAAAGTCCTTCCGCCTTTATTCAGATAAGGAATATGATGATAAAGATGAATTTAAGTACGAAATCTTTCCAGGCCTTGAAAAGGAAGTAAATGATAATAAGATTAAAAGCTTTGATCGGCTGATTTTAAGGAATGCAGGAAATGATTGGACAAGCGCGATGCTGAGAGACGAGTTTATTCAGAGCCTTTTTTCAGGGGTTAAAACCCTAGATACTCAGGCTTTAAGGTCCTCAGTTGTGTTCTTAAACGGTGAGTACTGGGGATTATACCATATCCGAGAGCGCTATGACGATGAATACCTTGAATCACACTACAATCTTGATAAAAAAGGGGTAGCAATATTGGATGTATTCGAAAAAGTTGAAATACAAAAGGGAACGCAGGAGGATGCGGATGCTTACACCAACGGTATTATAAATTATCTTAAGTCGCATTCCATTACAGATCAGGGTACATATGATTATATAAAGACTAAAATGGATATAGAAAACTACATTGATTATAATATTGCACACATTTTCTCTGGAAATATCGACTGGCCAGGAAACAATGTATGCATATGGAGGTACAGAACCAATGATGGTCTGTATGATCGAGAAGCACCTTATGGACAGGATGGAAGATGGAGATGGTTCTTAAAGGATGTTGATTATGGATTCGGATTATACGGAAGCAGTGTATCACGTAATACATTAAACTTTGCGTCTTCTGAAAAACAGGAATCGTATGCAAATCCCGAGTGGGCTACATTCCTCCTTAGAACCCTCCTTAAAAATACGGATTTTAGGAATGAATTCATAAACCGTTTTGCGGACCGCATAAATACTACCTTTGAGCCAACAAGAGTATTGAATGTGCTCAATGGAGTAGCGGCTTCAATGGAGCCTGAAATTAAGGAAAACTACGACCGCTGGCAAAAAATCAGCTATGATTTCTGGCGTATTTTGGTTGAAGAAATAAGAACCTATGCAAAGGAACGTCCAGCTAATGTAAGGCAGCATATAGCAAGCCAATTCGCTGGCAGCGGCGTTACAGGGATCGCATCCGTTAAGCTGAATGCAGATCCTGCCAAGGGTTACATAAGGATAAATTCAATAGACATAAAAACTACGACTCCTGGGGTCAAAAAACAAGATGAGTGGACAGGTATGTACTTTAAAGGGGTTCCTGTGACTGTAAAAGCCATCCCTGAAGTTGGTTACATATTCGATCATTGGGAGGGTATTCCAGAAGAGCTTTCGAATTTAGATACAATAACGTTTAATCCTTCAGGAGATGTTAGTATTACTGCTGTATTTAAGTCAGTGGGCTATAAGCTTTCGGGTTACATAATTACTGATTTTACTTCCACTGCATCTGATATTAAAGCAGGGTTTAAAGTAGAAATCATAGATGGACAGATATCCGCCCTAACTGATTCAAAAGGGTATTTCGAGCTTACAAATGTTCCTGCAAGTACAACAGGTTATACAATATCAATAAAGAAAAACACATTCCTTTGCAGGGAATTAAAAAACATTATTGTTTCATGCGATAAAAGCCTTTCTAAAAAGGATTCACCAATAAGTATGTGGGCGGGTGATATATCGATAAATGGTTTACAGGATGGTGCCATTAACATGTCGGATATTATGCAAATTGCAAGGGCATTCAGCAGTACTATTGGAGAAGAAAGATATAATGAGAACTGTGATTTGGATAAAGATAATTCCGTTAATATGTCGGATGTAATGATTATTGCGAAACATTTTAATGCAATTTCTTTAAGCTATGAATAGAATATAGACTTGATAATTAGATAGATTGAGTCCCAGGATTACCTGTTAATAGGGATTCTGGGACTTGTTTTAGTTCTTGAACCACTGCTATTTCACTTTAAGTTTCCAATAGTTTTCCTTTACCTTATCCTTAAAATAATCGATGGCTTTATTTCGGGTAAGTTTATTACATAAATAAAGTTTTAAGGCATCCTTATAATAATTTTCAATATCTACATCATATTCAGTCATAAGCTTACCGTTAATTTTTTCTGCTGCTTCGGAGAATATTTTTTTGTTATTCATACCTGTTATAACCGATATATTGTCTTTATTTGCAGTCGTTTCCTTGTTGATGCTTCTGCTGTTTGCAAAATCCTGGTATTCTGTAGTCCATTCTATTAACTGTTTTTTGTCTGATGTAATAAAACGTAAAAATTTAAGTGCAGATGATTTGTTTTTACTGTCTTTTGGTATACCTATCCATGTTCCACCCCATAAATTATTATATATAGGCTTCGCAAGACCCCATCTGCCACCATCTTGGGCCTTTCTATCATTTGCGCCGATTATCCATGGTACTCCCCATGTTGGAATACACCAGCACATTGCTGATTTATCCGACGCTATTGATGAAGCCCATCCTGGTGACCACTGATCAATTCCACTCTCATATCTATAAGTTCTTAACTTCTTGCTGAAATCCATGAAATCAAGCATTTTTTTGTCGATTACAAGTGTATTGTTTTTGACCCAGCCAGTCTTACGAGCGCCAAGGTAAAAACGAAAGAGTTCTTCCCATGTAGGAAATAGTGCGACAGTACCAGAGCTTTTGGTCTTAAGTGTTTTGGCTGTTGCAAGGATTTTTTCAGGAGTTGAAAGCATCTGACTTATCTTGTTTGAATCATCTGTTCCGAGGTATTTTTTAGCGACTAATTTTTTATAACCAATAACCATAGGTGCAGATTGGTGAGAAACTGCCATTAGTTTACCTGAATTGTTTTTACCTATATCAAGAGTATATGGATACATGTCTGATGTAATATCCTTTACATCTTTTGTAATGTCGTACATAGCATTGTTCATATTTATAAATTGCTTAGCAAAGGCTGATTCTAAATATATAATATCAGGTACATCACCTGACCTTATAGCACTTGCAAGAATATTCTGATATTGCATATCCTTGTCTGGAATTATAGATAGATTAACCTTAATATCTGGATACTTTTTGTTAAAATCTTCCACCATTTTGGGGCCTTCATCATGGTTAAAGTGCCAAACTTCAATTGTCTTTGAAGTGATTTTTATGTCTGATAAGCTTGAGCTAGAAGCAGGGGAAACAGTTGATGTAGCTAACACCAACACTAATGCAACGGATATAGTTTTTTTCATGATAAAACCCTTTCTTTTTATGTATTTTTTGTATTTTTATATAATTAATAAAGATAAGATTACCAAAATGAGAATTGCTATAAAAGCAACTTTTATCATACTTTTCATAGTATATCCCATACCAAAGGCACAATGTAGCCATGTTTGCTTCCGTTTCAGAATAACCGATTTATTGAGCATATAATTTATGAAAAAGTTAATAATTAGTTACCAAATAGTTACGAACCCAAATATGTACCTATCTATGCATGTATGTTAGATCAGTTTGTATTAAAAATAAGACAAAAAAATAAAGTCCCAAGACAGCATATTAGGTTATGTGCACTTGGAACTTAATTAATTATCTGACTCATAAACTACAGCTATTTCACTTTAAGTTTTGGATATTTTTTCTTCACCTGCTTCTTAAAATAACCGATGGTCTCACTTTTGGTAAGTTTATTGTTTAGATAAAGTTTCAAAGCATCCCAATAATAAAGTTCAATATCCGAATCATATTCAGTCATAAGCTTACCATTAATCTTTTCCGCTGCTTCAGAAAAGATTTTTTCATTATTCATACCTGTTATAATGGAAATGTTATCTTTATCTGCAGCCATTTTCTTATTTATACTTCTACTGTTTGGAAATTCCTGATTATCTGCAGACCATTCTATCATATGATTTTTGTTTGATGTAAGAAAACGTAAAAATGTAAGTGAAGTTGATTTGTTCTTGCTATTTTTTGTTATACCTATCCATGTACCGCCCCATAAATTATTATATGGAGGTTTTGCAAGATCCCATCTGCCACCATTTTCTGCTTTTTTATCATTTGAACCGATTATCCATGGTATTCCCCATGTCGGAATGCCCCAGCACATTGCTTTATTATCAGATGCAATTGAAGAAGCCCATCCTGGTGACCACTGGTCATATCCACTCTCATATTTATTACTTCTTAGCTTTTTGCTTAGATCAATGAAATTAAGCATTTTTTGGTCAATTACAAGGGTATTGTTTTTGACCCAGCCAGTCTTACGAGCACCAAGGTAAAAATGGAAGAGTTCTTCTGATGTGGGGAATAATGCAACAGAACCTGAGCTTTTTGACTTGAGCGTTTTTGCAGTTGCAAGGATTTTTTCAGGTGTTGAAAGCATCTGACTTATTTTGTTCGAATCATCTGTTCCAAGGTATTTTTTAGCTACTGATTTTTTATAACCTATAACCATAGGGGCAGCTTGGTAAGAAACTGCCATTAATCTACCTGAATTATTTCTACCTACATCCAAAGTATAGGGATACATATCTGACGTTATATCCTTTACATCTTTTGAAATATCGTACATAGCATTGTTCATATTGACAAACTTTTTAACAAAGGAAGATTCTAAAAATACAATATCAGGTATACCAACACCTGACTTTATAGCTGCTGAGAGCTTATTCTGATATTGCAATACCCTGTCAGGTATTATTGATTGATTAACCTTAACATTAGGATACTTTTGGTTAAAAGCTTCAACTATCCTTGGTGACTCATCTTTGTTAAAGTGCCATATATTAATTGTCTTTGAAGTGTTTTTGGTTCCTGACAAACCTGAACTAGAAGTAGATAAAACGGTTGATGTGGCGAATACCAGCGTTAATGCTAAAGATACAAATTTTTTCATGTTATTAATCCTTTCTTTTTATGTATTAATATTAATGCTAGACTTATAAAGTGCTTCTAATAGACTTTAATTGGCATATTTTCTTTTACCTTATCCTTAAAATAACTGATAGCCTTGCTTCTAGTTAGCTTGCCATCAAGATACTTATTCAAAGCATCCCAATAATAAAATTCAACTGTATCATCATATTCAGTCATAAGCTTACCATTAATACTTTCTGCTGCTTGAGAGAATATTTTTTCATTATTCATGCCTGTTATAATTGAAATATTATCTTTATCCGCCGATCTTTGCTTATTAATACTTCTACTGTTTGGAATATCCTGATTTGCTGTTGACCATCTTTTTAAATGATTTTTATCTGATGTAATGAAGCGTAAAAATGTAAGTGCTGCGGATTTGTTGGTACAATTTTTTGTCATTCCATACCATGTTCCACCCCATAAATTATTGTAAGGGGGCTTAGCGAGACCCCATCTTCCGCCATTTTGTGCTTTTCTATCATTTGAACCGAGAATCCATGGTACTCCCCATACTGGAATGCCCCAGCACATTGCTGATTTATCAGATGCTATCGATTCAGCCCATTCTTGTGACCACTGTTCAAAGTCCCTATCATATTTATTAGTTCTTAACTTCTTGCTTAGATCCATGAAATCAAGCATTTTATTGTCAATTACAAGGGTGTTGTTTTTAACCCAACCTGTCTTACGAGCGCCAAGGTAAAAACGAAAAAGTTCTTCGGATGAAGGGAATAGTGCCACATTACCAGAGCTTTTGGTCTTGAGTGTTTTCGCAGTAGCAAGGATTTTTTCTGGTGTTGAAAGCATCTGACTTATTTTGTTTGAATCATCTGTTCCTAGGTATTTTTTAGCGACTGATCTTTTATAACCTACAACCATTGGTTCGGCTTGATGAGAAACAGCCATTAATTTTCCCGCTTTGTTTTTTCCAACATCCAAAGTATAAGGATACATATCAGATGTGATATACCGTACATCTTCTGTAATATCGTACATGGCATTTTCCATATTGACAAATCGCTTAACGAAGGCAGATTCTAATGGTACAATATCAGGTACACCAACACCTGATTTTATAGCTGCAGAGAGCTTATTCTGAAATTGCATATCCTTGTCTGGAACTATGGATAGATTTACCTTAATGTTCGGATACTTTTCGTTAAATGCTTCAACCATTTTTGGACCCTCATCTTTGTTAAAGTGCCACATGGTAAATGATTGTGATTTGCTTTTGATGCCCGACAAACCTCCACTAAAAGCAGTTGAAACTGTTGAGACGGCTAGTGCCGTCATTAATACAACAGATATGATTTTCTTCATGTCATTAATCCTTTCTTTGATATGGGCTGCATTTATGTATTAGTTTACTTCTAATAAATTTTAAGCTTTGGATATTTTTCACGTACTTGATCTTTTATGTAATCTATGGCTTCACTTTTAGTAATCTTGGAGTTTGAATAAAGTTTATAGGCATCCCAATAATAGTTTTCGATATTCATATCATATTCAGTCATTAGTTTACCATTGATTTTTTCTGCTGCCTCAGAGAATATTTTCTCGTTATTCATGCCTGTTATCTTGGAAATATTACTTTTGTTTGCAGCTAGTTGCTTATTTATACTTCTACTGTTTGCAAAGTCTTGGTTTTCTTTTGCCCACTTTTTCATATGAGTTTTGTCTGATGTAAAGAAGCGTAAAAATGTAAGCGCTGCGGGTTTGTTCTTACAATTTTTTGTTATAGAATACCATGTCCCGCCCCACATACTATTGTAAGGAGGCTTAGCTAGACCCCATCTACCGCCGTTTTTAGCTTCGCTATCATTCGAGCCAATTATCCATGGTACCCCCCATGTTGGAATACCAAAGCACATCGATGTATCATCATACGCAATTGATGCAGCCCATCCTGGTGACCACTGATCATATCCGCTCTCATATTTATTACTTCTTAACTTTTTACTTAGATCCATGAACTCAAGCATTTTATTGTCGATTATGAGTGTATTATTTTTGACCCAACCAGTCTTTCGAGCACCAAGGTAAAAACGAATAAGTTCTTCTGATGTTGGGAATAGTGCAACCTTACCAGAGCTTTTGGACTTAAGTGTTTTTGCAGTTGCAAGAATTTTGTCAGAAGTTGAAAGCATCTGACTTATTTTATTAGAGTCATCAGTCCCTAAGTATTTTTTAGCAACTGATCTTTTATAACCAATAACCATTGGTGCTGCTTGATGAGAAATTGCCATTAGCTTGCCTGAATTGTTTTTACCCACATCTAAAGTATAGGGATACATATCTGATGTGATATCCTTTACATCTTTTGAGATATCATACATCGCATTATTCATATTGATAAATTTCTTAACAAAGGAAGATTCTAATGGTACGATGTCAGGTACACCAACACCTGATTTTATTGCTGCAGAAAGCTTATTCTGAAATTGCATATCCTTGTCTGGTACTATGGTTAGCTTAACCTTAATATTTGGATACTTTTTGTTAAAAGCTTGAACGATATTTGGTCCCTCATCTTTGTTAAAATGCCACATAGTTATTGTTTTTGAAGAAGTAGCAGTGTTTTTTGTACCTGATAAGCTTAAACTTGAAGCAGATGAAACGGTTGTTGTGGCAAACGCCATCATTAATGCAACAGTTATAAATTTTTTCATGTTAAAATCCTCTCTTTTTTTATTATTTGTGTTATTTTGTATTATAAAGTGTGATTACATGTATTTGGGGTCTTGCAAAAAGTCTGATTGGATAATAGCCTACATTTCCTAAGCCATTTGAAACTAAAACTTTAGTGTTGTTTGTCTCAACTATACCTGTGCGGTACTTTTGACCAAAGAAAGAAGGAACAAATGGAGCCCATAGACCAAAGAGAGTTACTTGGCCGCCATGAGTGTGACCGCTTAGAACCCAATCAACTTTATTTGTTGCGATTTTTTCGACATAGTCAGGGTTATGTGACAGCAGTACTACAAAATCATTCAAAAAAGCCTCATCAATAGTTTTATCTAAGTCTTGAGTGTCTTCATAGTAATCACCAACGCCACCTATTCTAATCCTGTCTTTTCCCTTTGATATCCATACACCAAGGTTGTCTAGCTTTGTTATGCCTGCTTTTTTCATGTTTGTATTACTTAACTCAGCACTTTCCCAGTGGTCATGGTTACCTAGGACTGCATATATACCCATAGGTGCTTTAAGATTTGAAAATTCATTAAAAAATGGTTCGATATATTTAGGCGATTTATTGACATAGTCTCCACCGAGTAATATTATTTCAGCATTTAGTAAATTAATTTTATTTACAAGGTTATGTACTTGCTTGAGTGAGTATGCAGGTCCATGATGTATATCACTGACGAATACAATTTTCGTGCCATTGAATGAAGCTGGGATATCATTATCTATGATATCTGTCTCTTTTATTTGTATCAGATATGGCTCTATTAAAGAATAAATAAGGATTAGTAATAACAGTGCAAATGGAAATAAAAATAACCATTTCAGTAATTTCTTTTTGTTTTTTGTATTTTTACGTTTTGGTTTTGAATCAGTTTCATGAGGAATATTTTGAATAGTGTTACCTTTTAAATCCATTTTAGTCATTATACGCTCCGTTAAAAATGGACCTGACTCGAAATTAATCGAAGCTTCAGGCCCACTTAAATGTTAAAATTAGTCGTTTTTAATTTCTGTAGAGTAAATCTTATTTGCTTTATCATCAATTATCTTATAGAACTCAACAATTGATGAGTCTATGCCCTTGCCTTCAACAACAATTTCTAGTATTGCATCTGCATCAACATCTAAAAGCATAGGTGCGCTATAAATATATTCTTTCTCGGGCTTGTCCTTTGCAAACTGCGAAGCTACATTTATCTTCACTGGTATGCCGTTTATAGTTTTTGTAAGAACGACAATTGAATAAGTACCTTTTCCATTCTTGCCCTCGGACGTTCTCCATGTCGAAGTATTCCAATCATATGCACATATCAACTGTTCTTCTGAACCGTCACCTTCTAAGTCAACCACTACATTTCTTTTGATGGACACCATGCTGTCGGATAAACCTTTCTTGTCAAGGAATTCCTTAACTATTTTTGCATTATTAAAAGCATTGGCAGTATTCATAATTGGCTTCCTTGGAAGTGCATTATAATTACCACTAACTCCGAGCTGATATAAAAAGACCTTTGAGTCAATCTCGCTCTTAGAAGGGTAAGGGAAGTCTCTTGATATATCTATAATGTTTCTGGTACCATTATTTTGAATTTTTGGCTTGATGCCAGTGCCAGGAACTGTATTAAAGTTATAATAAGTAAATACCTCGTCTCCCTTTATAAGCTTCTCAGATTCAGTTGGATTAAGCCATTTCTTTTCCTTTGTATAAGTACCTAAAATGGAATCTCTGTACACAATCATTGAAAAGTCCTTATCTGGCTTTGTTATTGTTGCAGGATCAATGTCAACTACTGTGGGTTCAGGGGATGGTACTTCAGAGGGTACAGAATTGTCTTTTGGTGCATTACATGCTGTAGAAGCAGCTAACATAAGCGTAACAAGTGAAATTAGAATTGCCTTTTTCATTAAAATTGCCTCCTGTGTAAAAAAATATTTGCGAAAAAGTACACTTATAGTAAATTATATACCTTAGAGCAATACATTACAATATTTAAATCGATAATTACGCGCTTTTGTTCTAATTTTGTCATAAGATTACACTTGTCATAAGATTACAGCACTTTGTCATAATTAGTAAACATAACAAATAATTAAAATCTTATATTTATAAAAAATGGTGAAATGAGTAAAAATAAACTATTTTAGGGCGGTTGACCTAGAAAAAACTGTATGATATATTTTTCGCGTAGACAATAGATTTGTTGCAACAGAAAATATTTCTATGATAAATAATATTATTTATAGGGGGTGAAAGTAATGAGATACATTGTTAAACCTACAAAAGCTATTGAGTCAGGATATTGCGATTGCGCTTGTGATATTAAAATGAGTGATGGATGCGGAGTTCACGGTTGATTCCATATTAATAATGCACCTCGCAGTAGACTGCGAGGTGCGTTATATAAACTTTCGAGGTGCAGGAATGAATATTCAATATGTTATTACGCCCGGAAAATTTCCTACAGTTGTTCATGATCCTGGAAATTGGTTTTTTGCAAAATATAGCTCTGATAATAGCATAGGGATTGCCAACTTAAATGAATCTTTCTGGAAAACTCTTTGTAGTGATATTTCGGATATCATTGCAAAAACAAGTAATCTGAGCTTTAATAGACAAAAACAAATAAAAGAGTCAGGGATTCTAGCTTTAGAAGCCATGGAAGGTTTAAGAGAGGATATTACATATAGCAACTCTTTAGTGTATACAGACACAATAAAGGTCATTGCGGAGCATTTAAACATCATTAATTCTTCACAAAACGAGTGTATATTTAATCTTTTTACTTGCCTTGCAGTCAACGGACTTAACAGTAACAATAGCAGAATGTTACTAAACTATGCATACAAAAAAACATTATTAGCCCATATCATGGCTGAATTAGTTAAAGGGATTCCTTTGGATACAGACCTCATTCTTATTAAGGTTACTAGCCGAGAAAGCCTTTTGTGTTCCATGATAATAGCGATACTTTTTAAGAAAATCAATCCTCAAACACATATTTGTCTTGCAGATCACAGTTATGAAAGTTTCTCCCTAACTCCAATTATCCATGAGTTGAAGAAAACTAATACACTAATAGAAGTCTTTGATACCATTGTTGAAGATTGTGATGACAAGGATATGGTTATTTATCATATTATTGAGAACCTGGGTAAGGGGCAAGATTTGAAGGGGTTTATAGGTATAAAAGATATCACTGGTGAAAAACAAACAATGAGATTCTCGGATAATATGTTTGAATTTCCTCGTGTGCCAACATTTGCAGCAAAAAAAATACTTTGGATGAGAATCAGCAATAATGGTTGCTATTGGAGTAAGTGTGCATTTTGTACTCAAAACTCAAAGCATAACAAAGGAGAGTATTATCCTTTGTTGGATTTGAATGCAGTCCTAGACAAGATACAATACTTTATTAGGTGTGGATTTGAGCACTTTATATTTTCAGATGAAGCCCTATCGCCAGCAATTCTTTATGATTTTTCTAAGGAGGTGCTAAAAAGGAAGTTTAGGTTTAAGTGGACCTGTCGTGCAAGACTGGAAAAAGAATTCTGTTTTAATTTGAATTTATTGGAACTTTTAAGCTCAGCAGGATGTTATGAGATTCTTTTTGGCATGGAATCAGCATCTTCAAAGGTGCTTAAACTTATGAATAAATACAGTGAAGTTCTACAAAAAGACGAAATTGAAAAAATAATAACAAATGCAAAAAAAGCAGGTATACATGCTCATATTACGCTTATTGCAGGGTTTCCAGGTGAAGAAGTGTCAGATGTTGAGGATACAATAGATTTTGTTTCAAGGATACTAAAACAATTTCCTGCTCCAACATTTTATCTAAATAAATTTATATTGTTTAAAGACACATATGTATCAAGAAACTCAGAAAGTATGGGGATTAAAGTAACTCCTGAATTTGGAGACATGGTACTTGTTAAGAAATTCAGCTATACTGAGGGACCTTACAAGGATGAAAAAGTTTTGAAGGAGCTTATAACAAGATCTTACAATAAACTATATAGAAGCTTTGGCTATGAAAAGTATGAAAATAATCTTGAGGCAGAAATGGCTTTGTTGCTCTATTTTACTTCAGGACATGGAGTGATATTTAAAACTAATATAATATTTTAATTATGAGGGGTTGAATTTTATGAAAAAATCAAAATATAACCTGATATGGGATTTGGACAACGGTAAGAAAATAGCTTTTAATGGAATGACAGCAGCTTTAGCAGAAATTGAGGATGAATTTCTTCAAATGCTTGACAAAGCCGAGACTTTAGACGTCAGCAAGCTTAATGAAAAAGAAAAAGAGCTTCTTGCTGCCATGAGTGATGGATGCTATATCAATGAAGATGATTTTAATGAGCTAAGTGTATTGAACCATACTCATTACAAAGGTAAATACAGAAATGATACAATGAACCTTGTGGTTGCACCAACCTTAAACTGTAACTTCTCGTGTTTTTACTGCTATGAGAGCCCTAAAAATGTAACTATGTCTGATGAAACATGTGAGGCTATATGTGCTGTGGTCGAAAAATTTGCAGCACAAGATAAAAGCCTCTATCTAACGTGGTATGGAGGGGAGCCTCTTCTTGCAAAAAAAATTATATGGAGTTTATCTGAAAGAATTCTCAGTATTTGCAGGGAAAAAGGGTGTAATTACAGGGGCGGAATGGTAACTAACGGATATCTTTTTGACGAAGAAACTGTCAATAAGTTTGTCGAATATGAAATTAGTGAGGTGCAGATTACATTAGATGGTCCTCCACATGTCCACAATGCACGAAGAACCTTGAAGGGAGAAAAGAAAGAGAGTTTTGATAAAATTTTAGAAAATATAAAGTTGCTAGTGGGATATGGGATAAAGCCAGTAATTAGAGTTAATGCAGACAAGACAAATCTTGAAGATTCCTATTTACTCCTAGATATACTAAAAGAAAATGATCTTTGCGATTTGATAGTATATTTGGCGCAAGTCAAATCACAAACAGATACTTGTAAATCCTTTATGGGAACATGCCTTAACTCAGAAGAATTCTCAAAAATAAGCTTTCTATTTCAACAAAAGCTCAAGGAGAAAGGCTTTGCATCAAATGGATATACACAATACCCTGGTATTCGTGCCAACTTTTGTAGTGCCGACAATATAAACTCGTTTGTAGTAGACCCAGAAGGATATAAGTATAAATGCTGGAATGAAGTAGGGGATATCGCCAACGCCGTAGGCAATGTAAGAGATGAAAGCCTTGTAGATGAAAAGAAACAGATTTCAATTCTTGCAAAATGGATGGCTTGGACACCTTTTGATTTTGTAGAATGTAAAGAATGCAAATTCTTACCGATTTGTATGGGTGGATGCCCATTAGAAGGTATCATGCAAAACAAACCTACTTGCGAAAAATGGAAATACAATATTGAAGATGCTATTAAATTTACATATGCAAGTCTCATAGAAGTAAATGCTCCTGCAATAGAAGAAGGATGTGGCGTAGAATGAGTTTTGTTGTCAGAAATGCCCTTAGTGAAGATGTCGAAGCCATTGTTGTTCTTGTAAATAAACTACATGTAGATCAGACAAGCACAAACCCGTATTTTAAGGATAAAATTGAATTCATTGACGTAAATGAGCAATACCTTGAGCATATAAAAAATCCTAACCGTGCTATTTTCGTAGTAGAATCAGATCATAGTATTGTTGGATTTATTGAGGTACGTATTCACGAAAAAGATTTTTATTTCCACATTGATAACTATGCATATATTTTGCACTGTTATGTAGAGATTGGGGAAAGAAATCATTTTATAATGAAGAAGTTACTTGATGCAGTAGAAGAATGGGCAATTTCAAAAAAAGTAAAATATCTACAGGCTGATGTTTATAACCATAATATTAGAGTGGCACAGGCACTTAAACATCTTAGATATGACACTTACCGGATGAGAATGGTGAAGGAATTAAAAAATAATTGTGGAGAATGCAAATGAAGGAATCCTTGAAAAAGATTTTTAAGCTTATGAAGCCTTATCTGGCATATGAAATTACTGGACTTATTCTTACGGTCATGTATTCTGTTGCAGTGTTTGCTTCTCCTATTGTTTCAAAATACCTTATTGATGTTATTATTCCAGCAAACTCTATGTATAAACTTTACAAGGGTCTTGGAATATTTTTTTTAGTTTGTATCATGCAGCCAGTGATAGGATATTTTAAGGATAGGTTATTTCTGAATATAACAGAGAGATTAACTTTTTCTATTCGAGAGAACCTTTACTTAAAAGTTCTATATGCAAACATTAGCTTTTTTAATAATTCAAAAAAAGGTGAAATTGTTTCAAGAATAGTCAATGATGGAAGCAGTGCCAGTGCTTTTATGTCTGATTTATTTATAAGCTATCTAAAGGATATAATTCTAGTTATCTTAATATTCTGTGGAATGCTCTATCTTTCTTTGAAGATAACGTGTTTGATTATTTTCATGGTTCTGGCTTTCGTATGTCTAAACTATTTTTTAGGTTTAAAGTTAAACAAACTTTCAACAGAAGTTCAGAAAAATTTTGATTCACTTTGTACCAATATCAATCAAATGTCAGATTCGATTTTCACCATAAAATCCTTTCTTCTCGAAGGATATACACTAAATAAGTTTAGAAATGTTTTGAACAAAAGCTATAAAGATAGAGTAAAAATAATGTCTCTTGAAATACTTCTGAATAATTTAACTAGTACAATCGTAGTTTTCTCACTTTGTATTATATATGGAATCGGAACATTATCTGTGATGGAAGGGGAAATGACTTTAGGAACGGTTATTGCGCTTGGAATGTATTTTCAGATGCTTGTGCAGCCTGTTTTTAAAATTGTAAGCAGCCACATGAGCTTTCAAAAGATAAAGCCTATCATCAATAGGATATATGAGTATTTTGAAATGGATAGTGAGAGCATAAACTCACATGAGACGTTTAGATTAAATGGTGATATGAGAATCTCAAATCTATGTTTTTCTTATGATGGCAATATTGATGTTTTAAAGAATTTATCACTGGAAATAAAACACAACAGCATTGTCGGAATTCTTGGTACCTCTGGCTCTGGTAAAAGCACTCTTATTAAGATTCTTATGGGTTTTTATAAACCCACTGGTGGTGAAATTACCATCGATGAAATATCATTAAAAGAGATTGGCATAAATAACTTAAGAGAAAATATTGGCTATGTTTCTCAAGATATTAACCTGTTTAATACAAGTATATTGGAAAATATACTTTGTGGAAAACAAAATGCATGTGAAATGGATGTAATTGAATTGTGTAAGCAAATAGGAATTCATGAAAAAATTATGCTTCTTCCAGAAGGTTATAAAAGCATTCTTTCAGAAAGAACGAATCTTTCAGGTGGTGAAATACAAAGAATTGCACTTGCCAGAGCATTAATTAAAAAACCGTCCATACTCATTCTTGACGAACCTACATCCGCTCTAGATCCTGAGAATGAAGAAAGGTTTAAGGAGATTATTGGCTTATATTCTGGGCAATGCACAATTATTATTATAACTCATAATAAATCTATTCTAACTAGTGTAGATAATATTTATACATTGGAAAATGGGCGGTTTTGTTATGTCTAGGAGGGGTATACATTTCAAGTTTTTATTAAAGAAAGAGTATTTTTAATCAAAACCACTGATAAAGGACCTGCTATTAGCCCAGGTATACCAAAAAGTTTTATGCCAGCATACATGCCGATAAGTGTAAACAGAGGATGAATTCCAATCTGCCCACCAAGCAAATTAGGCTCGATTAGCTGCCTTACGATAAGTACAATAAGATAAATTACTAGTAATGAGAAGCCAGTGCTCATCTGATCTGTCAAAAAGCAATACATGGACCATGGAATAAGGATACAGCCTGTTCCTATTATAGGAAGTGAATCAATAAAACTAATGAGTAGAGCTACAAAAAACGGAGATTTAATACCAATGACCCCAAAACCGATACAAAGCTCAATAAATGTCACCGACATAAGGATAAATTGAGCTTTTAAATAACCAATAAACGTTATGAACATGTTTTTCTTAATCTTTACAAGATATACTAATAGGGGAGAGGGGATATAATTTTTAAAGAAGGCCTTAATCTTATCTTTATCGCAAATAAAAAAGAATGTAGACAATAATGTTACAATTACAAACACAATGGCTTCAGGAATAGAAGTAAATGTTCTAAGCAATGTATTTGCTTCAATATTCATTATAGAAATAATATTATCAGATAAGTTTGATAATATTTTATCTATATCAATAACCAGAAGTGCTTCGGGCAATTTGCTTTGAATGATGGAAAGCTTATTCATCAAAGCTGAAAGACTTAAATTAACCTTAGTGTAGTACTCAGGAAGAATGTTATAAACTGATGACGCTTCACAAAGCAACTTCCATACTATAAAAAAGATCAGTACACCTAAGAAAATAAGAAATATGGTTAGTGATATTATTGCTGCAGGCTTCCTCTTGATACCTGTAATTCTAATAATCAATCTAATAAAAGGCTCAGTTATAATTGATATTAAAATAGCTATCAAAAAAGGGGATATGATGAAAGCAAGCTTTATAAACAAGAATACTCCTATCAAAACCCCTGCTGATATTAAAACTGGAAGACCAAGTTTTTTTATATTGGTCAATATAGCATTATTTATCATAGTTTTACCTATCATAAGATTTACCCATCACAATTAAATTTATCCAGTACAATTTTATTAAGGTTTACCTTCGTATTTAACTCAGGATTATCAAGAACCATATCTAAAAGCTTTTGAAGAACGATTCCCATTTCACGCCCCTGTTTAAACCCTAGCTCAAGGAGGTCATTGCCGCTTATAGCAAGCTCCTTCATGCTCACACATTGCTTGGAAGATTCAATCTCTTTAAATAGATTATATGCTTTATTGAGATTTTCAATTCTTTCTTCCAATAAATCGGGATTCTGGGCTTTTGCGTCTGCTTCCTTTACTTTGAGTAATAGCTCTAAATGCTCATAGCCTAAGTCTTTAATAATCCTTCTCACGGATTGGCTGCTTGATCCGATTTCTGTATCATGAAAATCAATCAGTGTTAAAATCGATGAAATTGATTTGTTGTCAAATTTTAAACGCGTAAGGATATCATTTGCAATTCTCATACTTGCCTTCTGATGCCCATAAAAATGATCAATTCCATTTGAATCAGTGGTTTTAACTTCAGGCTTACCAATATCATGAAGCAGCATAGTCCATCTTAAAATCCTGTTATTTTCAATATATTCTAAAGAATTGAGAGTATGCATGGCGACATTGAAAATATGATAAGGATTATTCTGATCTGTGCAAAAACACGCCTCGAATTCAGGTAAAATCAACTCTATCAAGCTGGTTTCCCTCAAAATCGTGAAACTCTTAGGATTGTCAGAGGTGATCGTTTTTGTAAGCTCATCTCTGATTCGCTCACTGCTTATTTTTTGAATCAGATACCTATTTTTAATAATCGCATTTTTAGTATCAGTATCAATTGTAAAACCGAGCTGTGCAGAAAAACGTACTGCTCGCAGCATCCTTAAGGCATCCTCTGTAAAACGGCTGTTAGCATCTCCTACAGTTCGTATCACATGCGATTTGAGGTCTTGAATCCCGCCAAAAAGATCAATTATCCCAGTTGAGGGGTGGTAAGCAAGAGCATTTATAGTAAAATCTCTCCTGCTTAAGTCTTCCTTAAGAGATGATGTGAATGAAACCTGTTCAGGACGACGACTATCAGAATAAGCACCATCTATCCTGTAGGTAGTAATCTCATAATTTTCATCATTAAGTACAACTGTTACAGTACCGTGTTTTAACCCTGTATCAATTGTTTTTGGAAAAAGCTCTTTAGTTTGTTGAGGATGTGCATTAGTTGTAATGTCCCAATCTTTTGGAGATTTTAAAAGGAGCATATCCCTTACACATCCTCCAACAATATATGCCTCATAGCCATGCGAATTAAGCTTTTTGAGGATGCCTACAACATCATCTGGTATATTAAATTTATTAATCATTAATTATTCCTCTGTAGTTTTAAGTTTAGGTGATTCACTCTTCACCATTATAAATTGACCAATGAAATTTTTGAAATCGCCTTAATAAATATATTATACTATAAAACTATATGGAAAAGGTTGTTGTTTTTTGGACGTAGCATATGATATGTGTTATAATTCTTAATATTGATTATCCAGTTTGTGGGCAGCGAAAGGTAGCAAGGAATGAATAAAAGAGTAGTAATAGTATCAGCAGCGACATTAGCGGTATTTGTATTTCTGTTGATTCTAAACAATTTATCAATTAGGGAAGCTGCACTTTGTGTAAGTGTTGAAGAAAACTTGGAGGAATATGGCGCACATAGTTTTATTAAAGATGTAAAGCTTAAAATGATATGTGATAAAAAGATTGGTTCTACAAGTATAATATCAAAAGCCTATGGATTCAAAAAACTTCCTCAAAATATCGAAAAAATTATTGGTGAACCGCTTTATATAAAAAGTACAGCAAAATATAGGTCGGCAAATATCACTATAAATTACGATACTCTGCAAATTGATACAGATCATTTAAACAAAGTTGTTGCTCTAAGATATGATGATAAAATGCAAAGGTTTGAGGTTCTAAAAACTAAATTGGATAAAGACGATAATTCATTGAGTTTTAAAACTTCACACCTTGGGGAGTTTTTATTGGCAGAGAATGACAGCGGATTGAAGACTGGTGATTATATAGGTGAGCTTACATACAAATCGAATTCTAAAGATAACGAAATAAAAGTTGGTAATCATGTTTATGATGTAGTAGTTTATGGAGGGACATCGGCAGGGGTCATAGCTGCCTGCAAAGCGGCAAGGCTTGGATTGTCAGTTATATTGGTATCAAAGGATATGCACCTTGGGGGTATGAGCTCGTCAGGACTAAGTTTAACTGATGTCAATGATGATAGTACAATTGGTGGTATGGCAAAGGAATATTATTTAAGGGGTTTAATATATTATTTTAAGAAATTCGAATCTAATAACGGGTACAATTTGAGAGAGAAAAAAGAGCTGTTCAGAATAAAGAAATGCAAGACTATTGAGCCACATGTTGCGGAAAGTATATTTAATGAGTTAATTAAAGAGGAAAATGTGCCTGTGTTGTATGGACATAGGCTAGATCTTAATGCTGGGGTTGAAGTACATAATAAAAGTATACAATCAATAAAGACAGAGTTCGGAGATATAATAAAAGGTAAAATATTTATAGATGCCTCGTATGAGGGAGATCTGATGGCTAAAGCAGGCTTATCGTATGCTGTTGGACGTGAAGGAAACACTGTATATGATGAGAGGAATAACGGCATTCAATACATGAATTCATCTTCTAGTCAGCAGCTTCCCCTTGGGATTGACCCCTATGTTGACAAGAATAATCCAGGACTTGGGCTTATAAATGGAATTAAGGAACTAAGTACTGAGGATGGGGTAGAGGATAAGGGAATACAGGCTTATTGCTTTAGGATGTGCCTTACCGATAATATCTCTAATATGGTTGACTATATAGATGAAAATGGTGATGGTATAAGGGATTATGTTGAGCCCCCACCAAATTATAACAAGAATGATTATGAGCTTTTATTGAGATACATTGAAGTAGAAAAAAACGGAAGGCTCAGTGAAGATCAATTTAATAATGGGCACAATACATTTTTTTGCCTCGATAGACTTCCAAACGATAAAATTGATGCAAATAACTGCGGACCAGTTTCAATCGATTATATCGGTTTGAATCATTCGTATCCAGAAGCAGGTTATGAATTAAGAGAATCGATAATGAAAAGGCATGAAGATTACCAGAGAGGATTCTTGTGGACTATTCAATTTTCCGATGATCCTAGAATACCTGATTATATAAAGAATTTTTACAGAAAATTCGGGCTTGCAAAAGATGAATTTAAAGATAATAATAATTGGCCCTATCAGCTTTATATAAGAGAAGGTCGAAGGCTGGTTTCGGATTATGTTATGACAGAGCATAACTTTAATGGCACCAGAGTGGCAGAAGATAGCATTGGACTGGCATCATACCCTATGGATTCACACAATATTCAAAGATATGTACATACATATAGATATGCAAAGCATATTCAAAACGAGGGATGTATTTTGGTGAAAAATCCAAGTAAATCCAGTTGGCCCATAAGTTATAGATCTATAATCCCAAAAAGAGGTGAATGTAAAAACATACTTGTACCAGTTGCCTTGTCAGCTTCTCATACTGCATATGGTTCGATCAGAATGGAACCCACTTTTATGATTATGGCAGAGTCAGCTGTGGAGGCTGCTAAAATTGCCATAGAGGAGAATTCTTGCTTGATTCACGATGTCTCTTATCAAAAGCTTAAAAGGCGATTGCTGCTGTGCGGTCAGATACTTGAATAATGACTTTGAATTAATCTCTTTCTATTTGAGTATCCATTTAATAATCTGAAAGGGATTGCCTCAATATGCGTTTAAATAACTATTGATGATGTAATCTCCTTTTGACGTCATATACCATAAATCTCCTTCAGAATTATAAAGATAACCTGTTACTTTTACAGATTCACCTTTGTATAATGTTCTAGTTGTAGCTGAAGAGTTATATGGGAGTTTTTTAACCCTTCTTGAAGAGCACACTACTTTAAAAGTTTCACTAAGAGGCGTTATCTTTCTTAAAGAACCTGAATAAACATTACCATCAGTCGTATAGTACCACTTTTCCCCTTGGGAATTCTTTACGTAGTTTATTACTTTTACAATAGTTCCTTTTGACAGCTTCTTTACAGTTTTTCCTGCTGAATATGGTGTAGATTTAATGACACCTGTTGTTTTATCAACCATATATTGTTCGTTTAAATAATTTGAAGGAACCTTTACATTATTGGTTGTGCTCAAATAACTATGAAAAATATAATCCCCTTTAGAAGTCTTATACCATAGGCTACCAGCTGAATTGTAGAGATAAGCTGTTACTTTTACTGTAGAGCCCTTTGATAGTATCCGTGTTTTTTTACCAAACTCAGATGGTCTATTCTTTAACTCTTTATTTTTTAACATTACTTTAAAGGTGGCATTCAATGCATTTTCTTTACTGGCTACATTTTCTTTACTAGCTACATTTTTATTAACACTTACATCTTTGTATCTATAAATAGTAAATCCTTTATTTAAATATTTTTGTGTCAGTTCAGCTTTAGTATAAGTTGACTTTTTAAGTTGTGGTGGAGTTTGTTCGATAATCTCAACAATATCACAAGCATTATTACTGTTTTTAATAATATTAGTTACAAGAACAACATGACTACTTTTTTTATTCAAGCAATCACCTATTCTTAATTTAGGAGTGGATTTTCCATAAGAAATTGCCATGTTTGAAATACTTAACGTTGTATGTCTAGATATTCCCCATGCGTAAGATACAAATGCGCTGCAATCATTTGCGTAATATGTACTGGTTGTACCGTAATTGGAGCTTTTTGATGTATACATTTCATTGTTTATATCTGCAGAATATTTAAGAAAATCATCTAACGAACATGCAAAGCCAATATATTTTCCATCAGTTATAGGCTGTCCGTATGGCATGTGGTAGGTTTTGCCTTTTTCGAAGCAATAGTTATTTTTCCAGCCAGGAATAGTCTTTTGAGCTTCCCATATTGCATTGTACATTTTGTAAGCTCTGTCAACTATTTTCTTTTGATTGATAGTAAGTTCATGTGTACTGTATGAGGAAGAAGAAACAACTTTACCAGAATCACTTTGAAAGCTGGCTACATCTTTAGGATCAGCAGGAACTGCTGGCTTTGGGGTGGGTGAACTTTTAACAATGCTAGTAGGAATATCTTTTGAACCAACCTCAGATTTGTTGTTGTTATTATCAATAAAATCATTTGAATTATACTTGTCATACAGGTTATAAATTTCAACATCTTTACTTTCAACAAAACTTCCACTAAATAGTTTTTTAAGTGATACCTGATAATCAGCTTCAGCTTTGGTAAATACCAAAAATCCAATGTCATCATAAAATGATGTTACTTTGCCCAATACTAATTTATCGTTTGCATAAATATTTTTTTCATCAGTACCAGTTGAGAATAAATTACCATAGTTTGTTGGAATAAAGCATGTTATATTCTTTTGAGTGCTTAAGGTTACCATTTCTTTACTATCAAAAAAATAATTATATACTACACCTTCCATAAGAAATGTTGCATATTGCTGATTAACAACGTATAAATAATCAACAGAACTTTTAAATTCTAATATAGTATCAATTGTCAAACTATTTAAGTCAATACTTTTTAAGACACTTGCACCACTATTATTTTCTGTATAGTAAGCTTTATCTTCAAATACATTCAAATTATTACATTCAACGCTTATATCTATGGATAATACACTATCTTTTTCGCTAACGCAGTCATAATAGTGTAAGCCTTTTTCGTCTATGTAATAAAACTTATTTTTATTGTAAAAAGCCATCGCACCACCATCTATAATATAATCAGAGGTGTTTCCAAATTGAAGCTTCTCAATACTGGTTTTTTCTTCAGTTTTAGCTTGTTCAATGGTATCTGCATAAATAATCCTAGTGGAATTACTAAATAAAAGGCCTAAAATAAGACAAAATGCTGTTAATACTTTTAATTTATTACCCATATATACCACAATCCTTTCAATTGGCTCAAAAGTGCTTTTTAAAGACCTATATCATAATAACATACATTTTAGAAACAAGTAAACATACATTAAAGCCAACTGCACATAAAGGGACTGCCTTCAAAGCTTTTCGTGAGCTTTTAAGGCAGTCCCTTAATCAATAAAACAACGTTCTATTTATATTAAATACAATTAATCTTTTACATTTATATATCGCAAGATTCCGTTAAAGCGTTCGTTATTTTGCTCTGCTAAATTTAAGATTAATAATGTATTTTATTTTGAAACTTCTTTAAGTTTTGTCAAGTAACCTGAATAAATAAAGCCTTCTGATGTACGATACCACTTATGACCATAAGAATTCTTTACGTAAGTTGATACTTTTACAACTGTTCCTTTAGATAGCTTTTTAATGGTAGTTCCTGCTGAGTAAGGTGTAGATTTAATTACACATTTAGTTGTATCAACAACAAAATCCTTGTTTACATAATCAGAAGGTGTTTTGCCAACTGAAGGAGTATCTAAGTAACCAATCGATATGTAATCACCTTTTGTGGTTAAGTACCATACATTACCTACAGAATTATAAAGATAGCCTGTTACGGTTACAGAATTACCTTTAGTTATTTTTCTAGTTTTGGTTGAATCTTTGTATGGTAATTTATTTGCATTTCTATAAGAACACATTACGTTAAAAGTATCTTTAAGAGGTTTGATTTTTCTTAGAGAACTTGAATAAACATTCCCACTAGAAGTGTAATACCACTTCTTGCCTTGAGAATTTTTTACATAATTTATTACTGTTACAATAGTTCCTTTTGAAAGCTTCTTAACAGTTTTTCCTGCAGAATATGGAGTGGTTTTTAAAACCCCTGTAGTTTTATCTACTAGATATTTTTCATTTATATAGTTTGAAGGTACTTTTCCTTTAGAAGTTGCGTTCAAATAACTGTGGAAAATGTAATCACCTTTAGAAGTCTTATACCATAGGTTGCCAACTGAGTTATAGAGATAACCTGTTACTGTTACTGTAGATCCCTTTAATAGTTTCCTTGTTAGTTTTCCAGACTCAGATGGTTTGTTTTTTAATTCTTTGCTGTTTGCCATTACTTTAAAGGTAGCTTTCAATGCCTTTTCTTTGCCAGCCACATTATTACTAACTTTTATACCTCTATGTCTATAAATAGTATACCCTTTATTTAGATATTTTCGTGTTAGTTCAGCTTTAGTACAAGTTGATCGTTTAAGCATTGGTGGAGTTTGTTCGATAATCTCAACAATATCACTAGCATTATTTCTTTTTTTGATAATATTAGTTATAAGAACAACATGTTTACCTGAAAGATTTAAACAATCGCCTATTCTCAATTTAGATGTGGATTTTCCGTAGGAAACTGCAGTGTTATCAATAGTACCAGTTGTTTGTTTGGATATTCCCCATGAGTAGGATACAAATGAGCTGCAATCATTTGCATAATATGTACTGGTTTTTCCACCTTCAAATGTGCTTTTTTTGGTATACATTTTGCTGTTTTTATCTTTAGTATATTTAACGAAATCATCTAATGAACATGAAAAACCAATATATTTTCCAGCATATACAGGCTGTCCGTATGGAATACGGTAGGTTCTGCCTTTTATAAATTTAGTTTCACCTCTCCAACCAGCAATAGTCTTTTGAGCTACCCATTTTGTATTGTACATTTTGTAAGCTCTGTCAACGATTTTCTTTTGGTCTTTTGTAAGTTCATAACCACGCTTGCTGTACGATGCCATAACAGCAGTTTTTGGAGAAAAGCTTTTTGAGCTTATCACTTCGTCAGTATCAACAGAATCAACTGGCTTTGCAGTAGATGAATTTTCGTCGATAGTTTCTGGAATTTCCTTTGTTCCAACTTTAGAACCGCAGTTGTTATAGTCAATATTGTCAAAGAATTCATTTGTATCATATTCATCATACAGACTATAACTCTCAACATCTTCACTTTCTACAAAACTTCCACTAAATAAACTTTCAAGAGCTACCTGATAATCATCCTCAGCTCTAGTAAATACCAAAAAGCCTATGTCGTCATAAAATGATGTTACTTTGCTCAATACTAATTTATCGTTTGCATAAATAGTTTTCTCAGCAGTACCAGTTGAGAACAAATTACCATAGGTCGTTGGAATAAAGAAAGTTATATTCTTTTGAGTGCTTATTGTTTCCGTTTCTTTACTTTCGAAGAAGTAATTATATACTACACCTTCCATAAGAAATGTTGCATACTGTTGATTAACAACGTATAAATAATCAACAGAACTTTTAAATTCTGTAATAGTATCAATTGTTAAACTATTCAAATCAATACTTTTTAATACGCTTGCGCCATTACTACTATTTTCTGTATAGTAAGCTTTAGTTTCGAATACATTTAAATTACTACAGTCAACACTTATATTTTTGGATAATACACTATCTTTATCGCTAATGCAATCACAATAGTGTAAACCATCTTCGTCTATGTAATAAAACTTATTTTCGTTGTAATAAGCCATTGAGCCACCATCTAATATATTATCAGATGTGTTCCCAAATTTAAGCTCCTCAACATTGCTTTCTTCTTCAGTTGTAGCTTGTTCAATGGTATCTGCAAAAATAATCCCCGTGGAATTACTAAATAGAAGACTTAAAATGATACAAAATACTGATATTAGTTTTAACTTTCTACTCATAAATCATATCCGATCCTTTCAATTATTAGATTGCTTATTGCTATTACTATTTTAGTAGTAGATCTTAATTAACTACCTACGATTTACCTCCTTTACTTTTATTATGAAGTGCTTCTTTATAAGACACATATCATAATAACATACATTTTAGAAACATGTAAATATACATTTTTATAAGACACCAGTATATAAAATAAGAGAAAAATAAAACTAAATGGAATAAAAAAGGAACATAATAAACCAATGTTAAGCGTTGTATATATTCTTTGCTTGGGCTCAACTCTGATGATGATTGGTGGAAAAATTACGCAAAGGACAGAGCATGTTACAAAAGTTACAGGTTTTAGTTTTAACACTATTATTCGCCTAATCAGGCAAGCTCTTCTCAATATAACGAATTTAGGGAATATATTGAGTCTATACCTCAATGAGGTAGTCAATATATGGTATTGTTAGTGAATTGTATTCGCAACAAAAAACAGCTCAAATTGAGCTGTTTTCATGAAGTTATTTCCAAGACTGTCCTTAATAAAATCGTGTCTATTCTTTAATATCATCTTTCTTTTCGCCAGATTTATCACATTTAATTTTATCAACGATATCTGGCACTATTTCGAGGAGCTTATCAAGGCCGCCATTCCTTTTTATAGGAAGTATCTGGATGTCTTCGCCCTTTATTACCAATACAGCGGTTGGAGAAACTCGGGCACCTATACCTGAGCCACCACCGATTCCATTAGCACCCTTTGGATCTTTACCGTCTCCACCCCCAGCTCCAAGTCCGAAGCTTACTGTAATAAAAGGTATTATAGTTGTATCGCCAATTTTAATTGACTCACCTACAACAGTTTTGGATTTTAGAAAGTTTTCAAGTCTTTCAAATAACAAGCTAACATTTTGGTCTAAATTCATATCAAATGACATATTCTTTTTCCTCCTTGGATTTTAAAATTGTTCTTACATTTCTGTTGAAATATGTTTTTAGTGCTATGATAAGTACTCGTGCTACTATAAGTCTTCCGTTTATGGATAAAACGCCTTCAAGTACATCTTCATCAAATACTGCGCATGTATTTATATCATACTTCTTAAGATGTGGATAAAGTATGTTGTATGAAGCTAATGCAATACCCGTATAATAAGGGTCTTCAAATCCAAACCTCCCTTCCAACCTGAATTTATTGGGTTTTATATGATTTATAAGCTCTAAGAAAGCTTTAATCATGCAAGCTATGAAATCTTTGTTCAAAAAGCGTGCTGAGTTTCTTTCTTTTTTTTCAGCATCTTTTTTAGCTTTGATTTTTTGGGGTTTTTTATTTTTAATATTTATTTTAAAAGCAGAAAGCTTGAGCCAAAACTTGCTGCGAGTCCCTACTTCTTTTGAGTAAATTAACTCGATTGCACCGAAAAACCAGCTTACCTTTGCTCTAAATATAGTGCTTTCATACTTTCTCGCCAGAATGTTATACTTAAATGGTACAAAGAGAATCAGTGCCAAAATTAAGAATATGATTAAAAATATAATTGCTAAAAGCTTTAATAAAATCATCCTTAATACCTCGATTGTTTGTTTTTTATGATTTTAATGCTCTCCATGAAAACCTTTTTAGAAGTAGAGCCAACGATTTCTGATGATTTTTTAAGGCTTTTTTCCAAAAGTTTTTTTCCAGGCATTTGGCTTAAGTAAATAGTAGTTTTATCTAAAGTATTTTTTTGATGATCAATAAATCTCTTTAAAGTAAAGTTTTCAGAGTCATTACACATAATGTCTATGAGTTTATCCTTGATTTCATCGGTATCAGGAAAATCAATTTCGTTTTCATCAATAGATAAAAGTTCCCAAAACAGCAACTTTAGCTCGGTAACTTCTTTTTTGCATTTTCTGCACGTTTTAAGATGTTCTTCAAGAAGTATTTTTTCTAAAGGATCAATTGTTCCTTCAACATAATCCTGAAGCATAGAAAATTCAATTTTACAGTTCATTTTATACCTCCCAGACACCTTTAGTTTTGAGTTTTTCTTTGAGAAGGCATCTTCCTCTATATATGTAAGTTTTAACAGTTCCTTCAGGAATCGACATGATATCAGAAATTGCCCTGTAGCTATAGCCCCTAATATGTCTAAGTATTATAGCCATACGCATTTCATTTGGAAGCTCCTTTATTGACTCTTCCAATATATTTTTTGTATCACGGCATATGTAGGTTTCCTCAGTGTTTTCATTAGAAACCAATATGTTTTCAAGCTTGTTATCTTCATTGTCTGTGGTCTGATCAAGTGAAACAGGACTGCCTTTGTTCTTTTTTACATAGTTGATACAGGCATTTACTGATATTCTTTTAATCCAGGGTAATAATGGCTTACTTTCATCAAACTTATCAAGTGACCTGAATATATTAAGAAAAATTTCTTGCAGTAAATCGAGTGCATCTTCTTTTGAGGGTGCATAAAAGTAGCATATTTTATAAATGTACCGCTCATATTTTTGGAAAAGCAGATCGTACCCATCTCTCCTATTTCTTCTGCACAGACCGATAAGGTCTCTGTCAGTTGCTTCCAAAGCTATATCCATCCTTTTTTATAGTGTGTGATACTGATATTTCTCCTTACACCAATAAATACAGTTTTTATATAAAAAAGTTTCAGAATTTTTAAATAAAATTTAAAAATATTTTCTAAAAACAAAAAAGCAGGTAAGAAATCCTAATAAGAATTCACACCTGCTATTAATATTTATATAAAAGTGAGTGTTCTAATTTGAAGATTAAAATCCTCCTGATCCTGCTGCTGCAACGAAGAAAATAATTATTACGAAGTACAGTATAGTTAATAAAATAGATAAAGCAAGTCCAACTATTGTTACAATTCCAAAAATCTTAAAGTAACCATTTAGGTTATCCATTGCGTTGGATAAATTATAGTAACTGTTTGATTCTGCAAATTGTTTTGTGTCTTCAACAGATTTTAAAAGCTTCAGCCCTGCAAATATTAAAGGGATACCAATAGCAGCAGTAATTATTCCGAGGCAAGAAAAGCCACCATAAACAATAAATGCATATCCCATAAACTTAGCCCACCCATTGAGAGGCTTGCCTTGCACAACACCGAAATCAGCATTAGATTTTAGAAAATTAATATCATCCATTTTTCATACCCCCGAATAAAAATTAAAGTATTTAATAACAATATAGTATTCGATTAAGTGAGATATTTCAAGTCTTATATTTATGATTTGTAAAAAGTGTTACAATATGTATACTTAAACATACGATCTTAATCCTTTTGAAGCAACCTTTATCACTGCTTCCCTGCTTGATTTTACATTGATTTTTTTTAGAATGCTTCTGATTTGAGCTCTTAAAGTATTGTGGGTTTTAAAAAGAGTGTCTTCAATTTGGGTTTGCTTATATCCTTTTTCTAGAAGACCAAATACTTCTTTTTCTGATTCGCTCAAGTCTTTAAGTTGTTCTTCCTTTTTTAATTTCCCAAATTCTTTTACAAGTATATCAAATGCGAAGCTATCTTTAAGACATCTTCGGATGCAAAAAGGTATATCCTCAAAATCGTCCTTAGAAATAAAGTTAACTGCACCAGCAGTAAAGGAGTCTTTTATTATGTTTTCGCTCTTTAATGAGGTTAGCATCATAATTTTAATTTCCTTGAATGCCAGTATGTCTAAAACAGCATGTATTCCATCACATTCATCGGCACTAAGATTAATATCCATTAGCATAACATCAATTTCAACTGACTTTGCAAGTTGAATGGCATCATTTCTAGAAATAGCGGTTCCAACAAGTTTAATATCCTTGTGTTTTCTCAGAAAACTTGTTATTACCTTAAGCCAATTTGGATCATCTTCAACAACCGCTACCCTTATTGGATTCATAAAATCACTCCTTTTTTGAAAAGATTTGTTCATAGTTTATAATTCTAAATGATGGAAAACTTAAAATTACAGTTGTTCCATGACCTTCTTCACTGATAATATCAAGATTTCCATTATGTTTGTTCATCACGGTATAGCAATAAGGTAAGCCCAACCCGAAATTGTAATCTGTTTTCTTTGTTGAAAAATACGGTTCAAATATATGTTGGATATTATGTTTTTTTATTCCTTGTCCGTTATCGGATATGGAAATATTCAAGACTTTGGGACTCCCATATATTGAAATGTGTAGTTTCCCGTTTTCATCCATTGCATCAGTTGCATTTTTTAGAATATTAGTAAATGTTTCGATAATATGAAGCTTATCGCATTTTATATTTACTTTGCATTTACAATTGACAAAGAGCTGAATTTGTTTTTGATCAAAATAATTTATACAATTTTTACAAGCGGCATTTAACAGATCCAACAAGTCATTATCAGTGTCTTCAAGGGGAAAATCTTTTGAAAAACTGTTTATACGGCTAATAATATTCTTTAAATAAGCTGTCGTGTTCTCAATTATCTCAATATTATAATTAACATCATCAATATCAGGATTTGGGTTGTTGACAGATGCTTTTATATTGGAAATTGACATGCAAATTTTCAATACCTCATTCTTCAAAGAATGATTAAGCATTTCTGTACCTGATGATATTGAACGGATCATATTATCTATACGTTGTTTGTCAAATCTAAAATTAACTCCCATAATACCGTACTTGACGCCGAATAGAAGAAAGAATCCAAACATTACGACTGTAACAGGTATTATGTATTTCCATGCGCTTGAAAAACCCAAAGATCGAAGAATGAAATGGTTTACAATGCAAGATGTTGTTATAGGTATAGCTATAAACACTGTAAGCTTCTTTTGAAGTTTTACTCGAGGTTTTTTTTCTTTTACCATGGAATAAATTATTAATGCTACTCCTAAGATAATGTATGGTATGCACCATAGCGACAATGTACGGAAATATATTATTGATTCCGCGGATGTTCTCCAAGAATTAGGTTTGAATGGAAGGAATATAAATGAATATATAACTGGAGCAGTAAGCATACACCCAAGTATTATAATGATTTTAGGCTTTATTGTTTCTATAAAGCTTAAGCCATACATTATAAAGGTATAAGGTAAAATGTATTGTGGTACGGTTGTAAGCAATGCATTAACCATCATCATTTTGTTTATAGTTGTTTTTTCTAGTTCGAAAGTTTTTTTTGCAATAGGTATAATTGTACATTCCCATTCTACACTAAAAGCCGCAACTGCAGTGAGTAATGTGAGTAGTATAAGCCACCTAGTAGTCGAAGATTTACGATCAGCAACAATAAGAATAAATGCTACAGCGCTTACGATAACAATTAATGAAAGCATTTTATGTACCTCGCATTTTATTATAGTAAAAACAAAGTGTATTTTAGTATTTGTATATTTATTTGAAATTGATTTGCTAAACATGAAAATGTTTACAAATTATTCTGTAAAATTATTCGAAATTTAAAAATAAATTCATAGGGGGAGAAAGAATTTTTTTGTAAAATTTTTAAAAAATAAATTAATAGTTAGGTATAAATTTGACTTTGAATCAAAAATTTGAAAAACAAATTTAAAACAAATTTTCTAAAATGATTGATTAACGTCCGTCACTGTGTTATACTGATTAACGGGAAAAAATACACACACAGAATGATTGAGTGGAAAGTGCCCCAATAGGGTATCCGCTTGAGATGAAGCTGTGGAGGTATAAACTAAAAGGAGGATTTTAAAATGTCAGTAATTTCTATGAAGCAGTTATTAGAAGCAGGTGTTCATTTTGGACATCAAACAAGAAGATGGAACCCGAAAATGGCAGAGTTCATCTTTACAGAAAGAAATGGTATATACATCATCGACCTTCAGAAAACAGTAAAGAAGGTTGAAGAGGCTTATTACTTCATAAGAGAAGTAGCTATGAATGGACAAGATGTTCTTTTCGTAGGAACAAAGAAACAAGCACAGGATTCAATCAAAGAAGAAGCTGAAAGAAGCGGACAGTTCTTTGTTAATGCAAGATGGCTTGGAGGTATGCTTACAAACTTCAAGACTATTCGTAAGAGAATAGACAGACTCAATCAATTGGACAATATGGAGAAAGACGGAATATTCGAAGTGCTTCCTAAAAAAGAAGTAATCAAATTAAAAAAAGAAATGTCAGACCTTGAAAAGAACCTCGGTGGTATCAAGGCGATGAAGAAGATTCCAGGAGCAATGTTTATAGTTGACCCTAGAAAAGAAAGAAATGCAATATTGGAAGCTAAGAGACTTGGAATTCCTGTAATTGCGATAGTTGATACAAACTGTGATCCTGATGAAATTGATTATCCAATTCCAGGTAACGATGATGCTATCAGAGCTGTTAAGCTTATTACAGCAAAAATGGCTGATGCTGTTATAGAAGGAAGACAGGGAGAACAATTGTCTGATTCATCTTCAGTTGAAGTAGCAGTTGAGACAGATGGAGATGTTGAAGTTTCAGTTGAGGCTTAATAAAGCGATTTCAATAGTTCTAAAAAATAATTGATATAAAAATGATAATATAAATCTTATGGAGGATTTTTACTATGGTTACTGCAGATATGGTAAAGCAACTTCGTGAAAGAACTGGAGCCGGAATGATGGATTGCAAGAAGGCTCTTGGTGAAGCTAACGGAGATATAGAAAAAGCTATAGAGTTATTAAGAGAAAAGGGATTGGCAGCAGCTGCTAAAAAGTCAGGAAGAATAGCGGCAGAAGGTTTGGTTGAAGCTTATATTCACGGAGACGGAAGAATCGGAGTTCTTGTTGAAGTAAATATAGAAACAGACTTTGCAGCAAAGAACGAGGATTTCAAATCTTTTGTTAGAGACGTTGCAATGCAAATTGCAGCTGCGAGACCTGAGTATGTTAGAAGAGAAGAAGTTCCTACAGCTCAGCTTGATAAGGAAAAAGAAATATTAAGAGCTCAGGCATTAAATGAAGGAAAGCCTGAGAAGATAGTTGATAAGATGGTAGAAGGAAGAGTAGAGAAGTACTATAAGGAAATTTGTCTTCTTGAACAACCTTGGATTAAAGACACTGATAAGACAATTCAACAGCTTTTGACTGAAAAAATTGCAACTATTGGTGAAAATATCAATATTAGAAGATTCGTAAGATTTGAAAGAGGCGAAGGAATCGAAAAGAAGCAAGAGAACTTTGCTGATGAAGTTATGAAACAGATCGGTGGATAATTTAAATTAATGATATAAGTAAGGGAACATTTATATGTTCCCTTAGTTATATTAAATACATCATTAATCTTACATTTAGCCGAGCAAAATAACGAACGTTTTAACGGAATTTTGTGATAGATAAATGTAAAAGATTAATTGTATTTAATATATTAAAAATTGTGAAAAAAGACCCAGATCAAGTATTTTTACATTTGACTCTGTCAAATATAAAAATAACTATGATTAATTTCAGGGAGGGAAATATATATGCTGACACCAAAGTATAAGAGAGTAATGCTGAAGATTAGTGGAGAAGCATTAGCAGGAAATCAAAGAACTGGTATTGATTCGGATACTATAAGCGATATTTCGACAAAAATCGCTGAGATTTATTCCATGGGCGTTGATGTTGCAATAGTTGTCGGAGGAGGCAACTTTTGGAGAGGCAGAAGTGGAAAGGGTATGGATCGTACAACAGCAGATCATATGGGAATGCTTGCCACAGTTATTAACTCTCTAGCTTTGCAGGATGCTCTTGAGTCGAGAAATGTTCCTACAAGGGTTCAGACAGCAATAGAAATGAGGCAGATTGCAGAGCCTTATATAAGACGAAAAGCTGTAAGACACCTTGAGAAGAGGAGAATAGTAATATTTGCTTGTGGTACTGGTAACCCGTATTTTTCAACAGACACAACAGCAGCATTGAGAGCAGCTGAAATAGACGCAGAAGTTATCCTTCTTGCAAAAAAAGTAGACGGAGTCTATGATAGTGATCCAAATACCAATCCTGAGGCTAAGAAGTTTGACAAGCTTTCACATCTCGATTTGCTTTATAAAGAGCTTGGTGTAATGGATTCAACTGCAGCTTCGCTTTGTAAGGATAATAACATCCCTATAATCGTTTTTGGACTAGATGATCCTGATAATATTACAAAAGTAGTGTTGGGTGAAGATATTGGAACAACAATAAGGTAAAGGTTTCTAATGAAGGAGGAAGCGTATGAATAAAGAAGAATACAAACCCTTTGAAGAAAAAATGAAAAAAACTTTAAACGTTTTAGTTGATGAATTAGCATCTCTTCGTGCTGGAAAAGCAAATCCAGCTGTACTCGATAGGATTGCTATAGATTATTACGGTCAAATGACACCTATAAATCAGCTAGGAAGCGTTGCAGTTCCTGAAGCAAGAGTTATAGTTATTCAACCATGGGATGCAAAGGTCCTAAAGGAAATAGAGAAGGCTATTCAGAAGTCAGAACTTGGAATAAATCCAAGTAATGATGGAAAAGTAATAAGACTTGTTTTTCCTGTACTCACTGAGGAAAGAAGAAAAGAACTTAATAAATCAGTTAAAAAGTTTGGTGAGGATGCTAAGGTTGCAGTTAGATCCATTAGAAGGGATGCAATAGAGCATTTTAAAGCAGAAAAGAAGAATAGCAAAATTACCGAAGATGATTTGAAGAGTGCGGAAAAAGACATTCAAAATATCACTGACAAGTATGCTACCGATATAGAAAAGCTTGTTGAAGCGAAAGAAAAAGAATTATTAGAGGTGTAAAATATTGAGTATGCCTGATTTTGTAGGATATAGTCTTGGTGATGCGCTGTGCATTATTGAAGAAATGGGACTTAAGATAGACACCATTAAAATATCCTCTGAGCCAAAACAAAAGTTAAGCGAGTACGATAATAGTTTTAAGATTATACGTTGTGAGATAATGGATACCAGTGTTAAATTGCTCATATGTAAGCCCCTCTAGAAGTAGAGGGGTCTTTATTGATGTCGTAAGAAATTATGGTTCCCATAATTTCTTACGACGAGTTACAGAGGTTACAAAAAGCGCTTACGCGTTTTTGTTCTAAGGGCATTAATAGTATTCTAATATTAAGATTAATAACTTATATAAGGCGATTTCAAAAATTTCCTTGGTCAATTATTAATGGTGAAGAGTACTAAATTCAGTATTTTTGAAATCGCCAGTTGACCAGTTATTTTTCAGGAATCACCTAATAACTTAAAAAAATTAAATTTTATTGTTTTATCATTATAACTCATGTATTATATTATATGGGTTTAAAATTGTATTCCTAAGCGGGAGGGAAAATGAATTTTCTTGAAAGAATGTTTAAGAAGGAAAAGGTTGATGAAAGCTTGCTAGACCCTACAAAAGTGCCTACTCATTTAGCTATTATTATGGATGGTAATGGGCGTTGGGCAAAAAGGAGAAAGCTTCCTAAAATAGCTGGACATAAGGAAGGTGCTAAGGTTTTAAAAAAAATAGTGCGATATTGTGATGAAATCGGCATCAAATATTTAACAGTCTATGCATTTTCAACTGAAAACTGGAAGAGACCTAAAGACGAAGTAGATGGACTTATGGCTCTGATGCTTGATTATCTTAAAAATGCTGAGAGGGAAATTGGCGGGGAAAACGTTAGAATAAGGGTTATTGGAAATACAAAAGAGCTTTCCCAAGAATTACAGAAAGAAATAATTCGTGTTGATAAAGCTACTCAAAATAATTCGTCGATTTGTCTTAATCTTGCGGTTAATTATGGTGGCAGAAATGAAATTATTTCGGCATGTAAAGAAATTGCTAAAGATGTTAAAGATAGAGCAATTAATGTTGATGATATAAATGAAGAGGTATTTGGAAGTAAGTTGTATACATTAGGAATACCAGAACCTGATCTTATAATAAGAACAAGCGGAGAGAAAAGAATTAGTAACTTTCTGCTATGGCAATGTGCATATAGTGAATTCTGGTATACAGATGCATTATGGCCTGATTTCAGAAAAGAACATGTTTTTGAAGCTGTTTTAGAATACCAGAAGCGAAATAGACGATATGGAGGGGTGTAATACACTTGAAAACTAGAATAATTAGTGGCGTTATCGGAGTTATAGTGATGCTTATCATTGTATATTCTGGAAGTGTTTTTGTTGCAATTTCAATTTTTTTATTAGCACTTATGGGAGTGCATGAGTTTTATAATGCGGTAGCAAACGTTGGTTATAAGCCTGTGAGGTTTGTTGGATTCTTATCCTGTATTCCGATTCTTATAATTGGATTGGACACAAAGAATAGGATATTTATGGACTATGTAGAGGCGATTAAATCTGTAAGCAGTATATCATTAGGGTTATTTCTTGTGATAGTAGCATTATTCTTAATGATTATTTTTAAACACGAGAAATTTAGTATTATTAATATATCGCTAACAGTATTTGGGATGCTTTACATACCATTCTTGTTCGCGTTTGTTGTTCTTACAAGAAAAATGGATAATGGATTATTGTTTTTATGGTTTATCTTAATTGGAGCCTTTGGAACAGACACATTTGCATATTTCGGAGGAAGATTTTTAGGGAAGAACAAAATACTTCCAGTTATTAGCCCGAAAAAGACATGGGAAGGTGCAATTAGCGGAGTTGTAGGATCAGTTATGATTTCATTAGCATACGGACTATTGTTTAATCAACTAGTAGAAAAAAGTGACATTATTGCTCCGTATCATTTTATTGTGATTGGAATGCTAACTGGTATTATTTCACAAATAGGAGACTGGGGAGCATCTGCAATTAAAAGGTTCTCTAAGATTAAGGATTACGGTCAACTTATGCCTGGACACGGTGGTGTACTTGACAGATTTGACAGCATATTACTTGTTGCACCAACAGTTTATTTCTATGTTAGTACTGTTATAATAGGTATACCTGTTTAAAGTATTTAGAGGAGATTATGATGACTAAAAATATATCGATTTTGGGATCTACGGGATCAATCGGAGTTCAGACTCTCGATGTTGCTAAGAACATTGAGTTAAAGGTTTTAGGATTATCAGCGAATAATAATATTGATTTACTTGAAAAGCAAGCAAGAGAGCTAAGACCGCTTCTTGTTGCTGTAGGTAGTGAAAAACACAGACAAGAGCTTTCAAATAGGCTTAAGGATACTGGTATTGAGGTTATGAGTGGAGTAGAAGGTCTCAATGCTGTAGCTACACTAAATGAAGTTGATACTGTTGTGACTTCAATAGTGGGGATAGCTGGACTTATTCCAACACTTGAAGCAATAAAAAACGGAAAAAACATTGCACTAGCGAATAAAGAGACTCTGGTTACGGCAGGAAGTCTCGTTATGAGTGAGGCAATTAAGAATAATGTGAAAATTTTACCTGTAGACAGTGAACATTCTGCTATTTTTCAATGCTTAATGGGTAATAATATAGAGAATGTATCAAAAATAATATTGACAGCCTCCGGAGGACCATTTAGAGGAAGAACAAAAGAGGATTTAAAAAATGTAACTTTAGAGGACGCTTTAAAGCATCCTAACTGGGTAATGGGAAGCAAAATTACAATTGATTCAGCTACCCTTATGAATAAGGGGCTTGAGGTTATTGAAGCAAAGTGGTTGTTTAATTTGGATTTCGATAAGATAGAGGTGCTCGTTCATCCACAGAGTGTTATTCATTCAATGGTTGAGTATCAAGACGGCTCATCAATCGCTCAGCTTGGCTCTCCTGATATGCGAATACCAATTCAATTTGCACTTACATATCCAGATAGAGCCTATAATAGTTTTTCTAGACTGAACTTACTCGAAACAAATTCGCTTACGTTTGAAAAGCCTGATATAGAAACATTTCCTTGCCTAAGACTTGCTTTTGAAGCGATGAAAGAGGGCGGAACACTTCCAGTTGTAATGAATGCAGCGAATGAAGTGGCAGTGGGGTTGTTTTTAGAAAGAAAAATAGATTTTACTGACATACCATTAATTATTGAAAAATCCATGGTTGCACACAATGTGAATAATAATCCATGCCTTCATGATATAATAGAAGTAGACCTAAATACAAGAAACGAAATACTTGGAAAATAAAATGCCTTTGAAGGAGGAAGTTATATGCCTTTGTTGTTGTCTATATTAGCATTCAATTTAATCATAATTGTTCACGAACTAGGTCATTTTGTTGTTGCAAAGCTTTTTAAAATTCAAGTTCATGAGTTCTCACTCTTTTTTGGACCTAAAATCTTCAGTTTTAAAATTGGAGAAACTATGTACTCGCTTAGAATGATACCTGTTCTTGCTTATGTAAAGCTTGAGGGAGAAGATAAGCCAGTTCAAAATGATAGGTCATTTAGCGAGAAGTCAGTATTAACAAGAATGGCTGTTATAGCTGCTGGTCCGATTGCCAATATTCTTTTGGCAACACTTATTTTGATTATTACTTACTCGATTCAAGGTTATGAAAGTACAAAGATACAAAATGTACTTGAAGGCTCACCTGCTTATGAAGCAGGGATTAAAGCTGGTGATGAGTTAGTCGAGTATGATAACAGGAGAGTGTTTGAGCCTTTTGAGGCGTCTCTATTTTTATTTGCTTCTGAGGGTAAGTCAGTTGATGTCAAGGTAATTAGAAATGGAAAAGAAGAGAAGTTGAAGATTAAGCCATTGGTTGCACCTGAGAACAGGTTTATGTTGGGTGTTGAATTCCCAGGAACATATGACAAAAATTCAAATGTTATTGAAAATGTTTTGAAAGATCAGGCTTCTGCAAAAGCTGGAATTAAATCTGGCGATAGAATAGTTGGAATGAATGGGAAATCTATTGCATCAAGGACGGATGTAGTAAACTACCTTGCTGGTGTTAAAGATAATCAAAGTATAAAACTAGATATTGAAAGGGATGGTAAAAGAATCTCGACTATAGAAGTAATGCCAATTAAAAGTAAAAGTGCAGCGTCTTATGAGCTGGGTTTTGTGTTTGCAGGAGCAATAAAAGGAAGTTTTGTGGAAAATGTTAAGCAATCCTTCATTGGAACGTATGCATATACAAGAGCATCCGTATATTCAATTGTTTTTTTAGCTCAGGGGAAGTTTTCACCGAAGGAAATGTCAGGACCTGTAGGAATCGTTGCAACTATGAATGAAGTTGTACAGCAGGTACCGACGTTTATGGATAAGCTACTTAACCTTTTGCGTATTTCAGTCCTTATCACGATAGGATTAGGGATAGCGAATCTTTTACCTATTCCTCCAGCTGATGGCAGCAAGCTTATTTTGCTTGCGGTTGAGGCAATTAGAAGAAAGCCTTTGCCAGAGGAGAAGGAAGCTTATATAATGGCTGCAGGTTTTGTGTTTATGATGATTTTGTTTGTAGTAATACTGTTTAATGATATAGCAAAGATATTTACGGGAGCTGGAGCGTGACGAAATGCAAAGTGGGGTTATTGAGCGTAAAAGTACAATAAAGGTAAGTGTTGGAGAAAAGTGTATTGGTGGGGATTCTGAAGTATTGGTTCAGTCAATGACAAATACCGATACAAGGGATGCCGTATCTACTATAAATCAAATAAAGAAGCTTGAAGAAGCAGGCTGTGACATTGTCAGGGTTGCTGTTCCAGATAATGAGGCTGCGGATGCAATTAAGTCGATAAAGAAGGCAATCAGTATTCCTTTGGTTGCAGATATTCATTTCGACTATAGGCTTGCTTTAGCTTGTATGGAAAATGGTGTAGATAAGATCAGGATAAACCCTGGAAATATTGGAGACAAGGACAGGGTAAGAAAGGTATCTGAGCTGGCTAGAGAACGAAATATACCAATTCGAATAGGTGTTAACTCAGGCTCAATTGAAAAGGAGATTTTAGAAAAATACAATGGATTAGTGACGCCAGAAGGAATGGTTGAGAGTGCGTTAAAGCATGCATCGATGCTTGAGGAGTATGATTTTCGAGATATTGTATTTTCGATTAAGGCTTCAAATGTACCATTGACTATAGCTGCATACCGTTTGATGGCTCAAAAGTCAGAATACCCTCTTCATCTAGGAGTTACTGAAGCAGGAACGGTTTATAAAGGAACGATTAAATCAGCGGTTGGTATTGGAGCTCTTTTAGCAGAAGGTATTGGTGATACAATAAGGGTTTCTCTTACGGGAGATCCAGTTGAAGAAATACATGCAGGAATTGAGATTCTAAAGTCGCTTCAACTAAGAAATGAGGGAATTGAGCTTATTTCATGTCCGACATGTGGAAGATGTAGGATAAACCTCATTGAAATCGCAAATAAGGTTGAAGAAAAACTATGTGGTAACGAGAAAAAAATAAAAGTCGCAGTTATGGGATGTGCTGTCAATGGTCCTGGCGAAGCAAAGCATGCAGATATCGGAATAGCAGGAGGAGATGGGGAGGCGCTTCTATTTAAAAAGGGTGAGATAATCAGGAAAATTCCTCAGCATCTTATTGTTGATGAGCTTTTAAAAGAGATAGAAAAGTTGTAAGCGATCCACCAATAATATTAATTGTATTTAATATAGATAAAATTTGTGAGGTACAAGAAATATGCAAAATGTTTCAATGATGAATAAAAAGCTGGTTGATCTATTTCCTGAGATCCTCCCAGCTTTTAATAATGAAAAAATTAAGAAACTTAGAGTTACAAATGTAAACATGAATAGAAAGCCAGCAATACTTGAAATTCAGTTGTTATGCGACGAGCTTCTTCCGTTTTCTCTCATAGCATCATTGGAAAAAAAGTTTTTAGATATTATTAAGATAAGCTCCGTAATTATAAAAATAAAGTTTGATATTAAAATGACTGTTGAAGAAATTGTTAAGAATTACTTTGACAGCATTTTATATATGGTAAATTGTAAAGTCGCTTCGAGTGTAGGATTGTTTACCAATTGTACATACAAGACAAAGGATAACAAGGTTTTTATTTATCTAAAAACAAAAGGCTCTGAGGTTCTAAAGTATTATGAATGTGAAAGGTTAATTGAGGGAGTTTTTTTGGATTTGTTTTCTCAAAAGGTAGAGGTTGAGTTTGTTGATCTTGTTGTAGATGGATTTGTAGAAGTGTGTACGCGTGCTGAAGAGATTAGAAAGCCTTTATCCTTATTAGATGTTCATAAGAAAAATAAAGAGGAAATATGTGGTGTCGATAGTCATAATCATTTTGATAGTTTATCTATTGTAACCAACTCTAGAGGACAGGATCTAAATGATGAATATGTTGTTTTTGATATTGAGACAACTGGTCTTAATGCTCAAAAGAATAAGATTACCGAAATAGGTGCTGTTAAGATTAGAAATTGTAAAATAGTTGACAAATTCAGTGCGCTCGTTAATCCTCAGGTCCCTATTCCGAGCTTTATAGTTAAGCTTACAGGTATAACAAATAGTATGGTGAAGAATGCACCAGTAATTGAAGATGTGCTTCCAGAGTTTTTGAATTTCGTTGGAGACTCGGTTGTTGTTGCCCATAATGCATCTTTTGATACTGGTTTCATTAAAGTGAATGCAATGAGAAGTGGTTTAAAATTCAAAAATACTGTACTTGATACATTACAGCTTAGCAGGTGTATGTTTCCAGAGCTTGGAAGGTACAAGCTGAATCTTGTTGCAAAACACCTTGGAGTGTCGCTTGAAAACCATCACAGAGCTGTTGATGATTCGAAAGCAACTGCAGAGATCCTTATAAAGTGTTTTGAGATATTGCATAGAAAAGGAGTAGCTACACTTGATGATATATTCAAATAGCAAATTGCATAAGGAGAATTCAGGATTCAGAATATTAAATTTATACACCAGAAGTAATAAATTTGTTGATTATTGCACATAATAGTGATATAATACTTTTAGGCAAAATTTAAAGTCGCTTAAGAAGTATAGAAGAGTGGGCACATCCCACTCTTTCGTGTTGTTTCACAGAATTTTGTGCTAAGGTATGACATATAATTTATTGCTATAAATGCTTTGAATATAGATTTGGAGGCTTTCATGGGAAAAAAGATAATAGAAGAGGTTGTGACCGATATGGTTCTACCTATTGTAGAAAGAAATAATTTTGAATTGGTGGATGTTGAGTTCTTAAAAGAAGGGGCTAGCTGGTATCTTCGTATATACATTGACAAAGAAGGTGGAATAACAATCGATGATTGCCAGATAGTCAGTGAAGAGCTTAGTGAGAAACTTGATAAGTCGGATCCTATTGAACAACATTATTTTCTTGAGATATCATCCCCAGGTATTGAAAGACCTCTTAAAAGAGATAAGGATTTTATAAAATATAAGGATGAGTTGGTTGAAGTTAAGTTGTTTCAACCAATTGATGGGAAAAAGATATTTATTGGAAAGCTTAATGGGCTTTTTGAAGATAAGATATCAATAACGATGGACAAAGAACGAGTTGTTGAGTTCGAGAAAGATAAAGTAGCATTGGTCAGAAGAACAATAAAATTTTAGAGATTTACAGGGAGGTTATTGGAAAAATGAGTGCGGAGTTAATTCAGGCATTGTGCCAGTTAGAGAAAGAAAGAGGAATTGATAAGGATATTTTGATTGAAGCGATCGAAGCTGCTTTGATTTCTGCCTATAAAAGGAATTTCGGGTCATCTCAGAGTGTTAAAGTTACGATAGACAGAGACTCTGGTGACTTTAAGGTTTTTGCATTAAAACGTGTTACTGAGATACCTTCAAATGACAATTCAGAAATTTCCATTGAAGAAGCTAAAAGAATTGATGCTCTTTTAGAAGATGGAGACACAGCTGAAATAGAAGTAACGCCAAAGGAGTTTGGCAGAATAGCTGCTCAGACTGCAAAACAGGTCGTCGTACAAAGAATCAGGGAAGCAGAGCGTGAAATAGTGTTCGATGAGTTCTCAAACAAGGAGAGCGATATTGTTACTGGTATTATACAAAGGTTTGAGAGAAAGAATGTCATAATAGATCTTGGCAAAGCTGAGGCTGTACTTGCTACAACTGAGCAGACACAAGGAGAAGATTACAGATTTAATGATAGGGTAAAAACCTATATTGTTGAGGTTAAGAAGACTACAAAGGGACCTCAAATAATGGTATCAAGAACTCATCCAGGATTGGTTAAAAGACTTTTTGAGCTTGAAGTGCCTGAAATACATGAGGGTATTGTTGAGATAAAGAGCTTGGCAAGGGAGCCAGGGTCAAGAACAAAAATAGCTGTTTTCTCAAAGGATCCGAATGTTGATCCTGTTGGAGCATGCGTTGGTCAAAAAGGAACGAGAGTTCAAGCTATTGTTGACGAGCTCCGTGGTGAAAAGATTGATATAATTAAATGGAGCAGTGATCCTGAGACTTACATATCAAGCAGCTTAAGTCCAGCCAAAGTAATAAGGGTGGATATAAATGAAGCGGATAAAAGTGCAAAGGTTACTGTGCCTGATTTCCAGCTTTCACTTGCTATTGGCAAGGAAGGCCAAAATGCAAGACTTGCTGCTAAAATGACAGGCTGGAAAATAGACATAAAGAGTGAGTCACAGCTTAGAGCTACAATAGAGCAACATCTGCTCAATTACGACGATGGTAGTACGCAGTCTGATGATAACCAAAGACCATTTGAGCTTTTTAAAACATATTCGCCTGATGATGAGCTATATGAGGAAACTAAAAAGGAATATAATAAAAAGAATGACTCATTATTCAATGATGAGGATATAGATGAGTAGTGATAAAAGGTGATTAATTACAATGCTATTATCAAATAAGGTGATTCCAAATTTTGAAATCGCCTAATGAAGGGGATAATGATATTGAAACAGAAAAAAATACCGCTTCGGATGTGTCTTGGGTGTCATGAGATGAAGCCTAAGAAAGAACTTATAAGGATAGTGAAAAACAAGGAAAATGAAATATTTGTAGATCTTTATGGGAAGAAGCCCGGAAGAGGCGCGTATATCTGCAACAGTATTTCCTGTTTTGATAAAGCAAGAAAGGCAAAAAAATTGGAACGAGCATTTGAAGCTGCTATAGGTGAAGATGTATACAACCAATTAAGAGAACAATTGGAGGGAACTGATGGTTAATAAAATTTACTCGTTCATGGGGCTAGCTCTGAAAGCAGGAAAGCTTATTTCTGGAGAGGATGCCTGTGAGAGGGCTATCAAAAATAAAAATGTAGGTCTTGTTATAGTAGCATCAGATGCTTCTTTAAATACAAAAAAGAAATTTAATGACAAATGCAGTTTTAGAGATATCCAAATTCGTGAGTTTGGGGAAAAACAATTGATTGGGAGGTTCATCGGAAAAGAGATTCGTTCGGTAGTTGCAATTATGGATGAGGGTTTTGCAAGTAAAATGATTGAGATGATAGACAGTAGCAGTACCATTGAATTTGGGGGTGAGCATATTGGATAAGAGAAGAGTTTATGAACTGGCAAAAGAATTAAATACAACAAGCAAAAGACTTACCGAAAAGTTGGCTGAGATTAATATAGTAGTAAAAAATCATATGAGTTTGTTAAGTGAACAAGAATTGGGTGCTCTATATGATCACATAGGAATTATTAGACAGGATACCTCCAAAAAAACGGAGATACATGAAGAAAAGAAAGTGAATCCAATTCCTGTAAATGGAGATGCTAAGGATAGAGATAAGGAGAAGCCCAAAAAGGATGCGAAGCAAGCACCAAGGATAATCAGAAAAACAGAAATTATAATTGATACGAAGTCAGAAGCAAAAGATGAAGAGAAAACATCTGGAGTAAATAATACAAAGAATAATAACAACAGGGATTCATTTAAAAGAGATAACAGAAATCAAAGGTCTGGATTTGTCAGATCAGAAGAAGTAAATTCAGGTCTTAGAGCAGGATATATAAGAAATACGAATAAAGAATATCCTATTGACACAAAGCATCAACATACTAATAACGAGGCAATTAAATCAACTCATAATGAGCTAAGTCAAAAAGTAAGTGAACAAAAAAGCGATATGAATTTAAATGATATTGTTGAAGCAAAGAAAGAAATAAAAGCTGAACATTTTACTGAAAAAGACTCAAAAGTTATGACGGAAGATCTGAAGAATAGCGATACTGTGAAAAAGGAAGAAGAGAGTTCGATTAAGAAAAGTGAAGAATCGTCTCCAAAAGAAAATATGAAAGAGCGTGAACAATTGACTGATAATAAAAAAGAAAACATTGAAAAATTAAAAACTGAGAATGATGGCGTCAAATCAGAGGGATCTTCTATTGGTAATAAAGTAGCTGATACATCTATTGTCAATGGTGAAAAAGAGAATATTGAGAAAAAGATTTCAGCACAAAGTGTAAATAATACTGTTAGAGAGGGTAAACCGCAAACCAATAGAACGAATGATAGACCTTTTAACAGAGGTGATGGTCAAAATGACAGACCGAGCGGTGATAGACCATACAATAGACCAAATGACAGACCGAACGGCGATAGACCGTTCAATAGGCCAAATGACAGACCGAGCGGCGATAGACCGTATAATAGACCAAATGACAGACCGAGCGGCGATAGACCGTTCAATAGACCAAATGACAGACCGAGCGGCGATAGACCGTTCAATAGACCAAACGATAGACCAAGCGGCGATAGACCGTTCAATAGACCAAATGACAGACCAAGCGGCGATAGACCGTTCAATAGACCAAATGACAGACCAGGCGGCGATAGACCGTTCAATAGGTCAAATGATAGACCAGGCGGCGATAGACCGTTCAATAGACCAAATGACAGACCAGGTGGCGATAGACCATTCAACAGGTCAAATGACAGACCAAACAGGGATGATAGGGGAAGCGGTCTTCAAATACCAAAGGTTGAATTGACTGCAGCTCAGAAGGAAGAAAAATCATCTCAACGCAGTGAGAATAAGAGAGAGCATCAAAACAAGGATTATGAAAAAGATGTAAAAAGAGACCAGAAGAAGGAAGTACCTAAGGGACAGAATAATAAGAATCAGAGATTTAAACCTCAGAATGTCAAGTTAGGTGAGAAAAAGGGAGTTTCGGAAGCACTATCTGAAGATTATATTTTAAGTGAGTTCTATGACAATGATGGTGTCAAGAGAATAAGACGTACTCCTAAGCAAAGGAAGGACGGAAGAGGACAAACAGAAAACAAGCATATTCCACAGAGAGCAGTTCTTACATCTGTAAAAATAAGAGAAAGTGTATCAGTTAAGGATTTGGCTGAAACTCTTAAAAAGACTTCGACAGAAGTTATTAAGAAGCTTATGGCTTTAGGTATAATGGCTACTTTGAATCACGAGCTAGATTTCGATACTGCTGCTATCGTTGCAGCAGAGTATGGAATTAAAGCTGAAAAAGAAGTTGAAGTAAACGAAGAGGATATATTGTTTGACGAGTCCGAAGAAGATGATGAGACAGAAATGGTTCAAAGACCACCTGTTGTTGTTGTAATGGGCCATGTTGACCACGGAAAAACATCTCTTCTTGATGCGATAAAATCAACAGATGTAGTTGAGGGAGAAGCGGGTGGTATAACTCAGCATATTGGTGCATATACCGTTAAGATTAACAATAGAAACATTACGTTCCTTGATACTCCTGGTCATGAAGCATTTACGGCTATGAGAGCTAGAGGAGCTCAGGTTACAGACATTGCTATATTGGTTGTTGCCGCAGATGATGGTGTTATGCCTCAGACTATTGAGGCGATTAACCATGCAAAGGCAGCGAATTTATCAATAATAGTTGCAATAAACAAAATTGACAAACCAGGTGCAAATCCTGATAGAGTCAAGCAGGAGCTTACTGAGTACGGACTTGTTGCTGAAGAATGGGGCGGAGATGCTATATGTGTTAACGTTTCAGCTAAAAAGAGAGAAAACATAGATGGTTTGTTGGAAATGGTACTTCTTGCAGCAGATATGCTCGAACTCAAAGCAAATCCTGACAAACAGGCTAAAGGTACTGTTATTGAAGCAAAGCTTGACAAGGATAGAGGTCCTACTGCTACAATGATCGTTCAAAGGGGCACATTGAAGCTTGGAGATTCAATAGTTACTGGTACAACTGTAGGAAGAATCAGAGCAATGGTAGATGATAAAGGTCATGCAATTATAAAGGCTGGACCTTCAACTCCTGTAGAAATATTGGGATTACCTGAAGTGCCTCAGGCTGGAGAAATTTTCTATGCAATAACTGATGAAAAGGTTGCAAAACAGCTTGCAGAAAAAAGAAAGCTCAAACTCAGAGAGCAGCAGTTGAAAGCTAGTGCAAAGGTTTCACTTGATGATTTGTATAACCAGATCAAGGAAGGTAAAGTAAAAGACTTAAATATCATTGTAAAAGCTGACGTTCAAGGTTCGGTTCAAGCAGTTAAACAATCCCTTGAAAAGCTCAGCAATGAAGAAGTAAGAGTTAAGATTATTCATGGCGGAGTTGGTGCTATTGCAGAGTCGGACGTTACATTGGCACAGGTTTCAAATGCAATAATAATCGGATTCAATGTAAGACCTGGTGCAAATGTTGATGATATGGCAAAGGATGCTGGAGTCGATTTGAGACTCTATAGAATAATTTATAATGCAATAGAGGATGTACAGTCTGCAATGAAGGGAATGCTTGAGCCAACATACAAAGAAGTTGTTCAAGGCCATGCTGAGATAAGACAGATATTCAAGGTATCAGGAATTGGTACAATTGGAGGTTGCTATGTAACTGACGGTAAAATAACCAGAAACTCCGATGTTAGAGTAATAAGAGATGGAATAGTAGTATTTGAAGGAAAGCTTATGGCTTTGAAGAGATTCAAAGATGATGCAAAAGAAGTTGCCCAAGGATACGAATGTGGTATGTCATTTGAGAAATATAACGACATCAAAGAAGCTGATGTTGTTGAGGCATATGTGATGGAAGAGGTTGCAAGATAATATAAGTATTTCAATCATCCCTTAAGGAATTACTTACGATTTTTCGATTATAAGATTCTCCGATAGAATATTAATCGAATTATATCGTAAGTTATTTCTTTAAAATTGGGTATAATTATTAACATGATTGTTTTGAAGGAGTGTTGTGTTCATGGCAGATAGAACTAGTAGAATATCTGAAGAAATGAGAAAAGAAATTAGCAGCATAATAATGACTGAAATTAAGGATCCGCGTTTACCGAAGATTGTTAGTGTTTTAGCTGTTAAGGCTACTAAGGATTTAAGGTATGCAAAGGTTTTTGTAAGTGTTCTTGGCACTGAGGAAGAAAAAAAGAATGCATATGATGCGTTAAAAAGCGCAGCAGGCTTCATGAGAAGAGAAGTAGGCCATAGGATGCAGCTTAGATATACACCTGAGCTACAATTTACAATTGATAATTCAATTGAACATGGAGCATATATTTCAAAGCTTATTAAGGATACTGTTAAAAGTGATGATTCAAACGCAAATGATTCAGATAATGATGAGAACGATGATGATTTAGATGGTGACAGTGATGATAATGAATAATATCGTTGATAGTATTAGACAATCGCAAAGAATAGCAATATTGCCACACGTACAGGCTGATGGTGATGCGATTGGTTCAAGCTTAGCGCTTGCAATAGCTCTAAAAAAAATGGATAAGAGTGCAAAGATATTCATTGAAGAGGATATTCCAAGGTCATACAGCTTTTTACCTGCAAAGGAAATGACCTATAAGGGTAATGATATTAAAGAGCAAGCTTTTGACCTTATAATAGCTTTAGATACTGGTGATGAAGGAAGACTCGGAGAAAGAATTAAAGTATTCAGTTCTTCAAAAGATACTATCAACATTGATCACCATAAGACTAATACCTTATTTGCAGCATTAAACCATATAGATATAAATGCTTCAGCCACTGGAGAAATTGTATTTAAGCTTATTAAGCTTCTTGGGATAGAGATTGATACTGATATTGCTTCATGTTTGTATGTTGCCATCGCAACTGATACTGGGGGTTTCAGATATAGCAATACAACCTCAGATACGCACAAGATAGTTGCTGATCTAGTGGACGCGGATATAAATGTAGCTGATATTTCAAAAAGATTATTTGATACAAGTACGAAGCAAAGAGTTAAACTTATGGCACATGCTTTAGGTTCGCTTGAGTTAATTATGGATGATAAGGTTTCTTTTATTACAATAACAAATCAAATGCTTGATTTATCAGGTGCTACTGATGAGGATTGTGATGGCTTCGTCAATATAGGAAGAAGTATTGATGGGGTCGAAGTTTCAGTTGCTTTTAGGGAAAAATCATCATGTGAATATAAAGTGAATTTAAGATCAAGAGCAACTGTAGATGTTTCCAAAGTAGCAGTTTCTTTAGGAGGTGGAGGACATAAGCTTGCAGCAGGATGTACTGTTAAGGCTACCCTCGACGAAGTTAAGAGTATGATAATTGAAGAACTAAAGAAGGTGCTATAATGGACGGAATATTAAATATTTTAAAACCGCCTGGAATGACATCATTTGATGTGGTGGGTTACCTGAGGAGAATAGTTAAGACTACTCGTATTGGGCATACGGGTACGCTTGACCCAGGAGCAGTTGGAGTTCTTACAGTCTGTGTTGGAAGAGCAACGAAAGCAATTGAGTATATGGTTGAGAAGGATAAAGTATATAGGACAGAAATTACACTTGGGATTGAAACTGATACTCAGGATAATCAGGGACAAATAATAAATAAACGCCCTGTAAATGTACAAAAAGATACTATTTGTGAAGTTATTCGTTCATTTGTCGGAAAGCAGCAGCAGACGCCTCCAATGTACTCGGCTGTAAAAGTAAACGGAAAAAAGCTTTATGAGCTTGCTAGAAGCGGAATAACTGTTGAAAGAGAACCAAGAAACATTGAAATATATTTTATTGATATAGTCAAGGTATTTGATGACAACAGGGTTTTATTTGATGTTGGATGCTCTAAAGGGACCTATATAAGGACTCTGTGTTCGGATATCGGGGACAAGCTTGGTTGTGGTGCACATATGTCATTTCTTGTCAGAACAAAAGCAGGAAGTTTTGATATTTCTAATTCATTGACAATGGAGGAAGTAGCCGAGTATGCTTCAAATATTACTTTGAATGATCATTTTACAGGTGTAGAAGAGGTATTCAAAGATTTGAAGTTAGTAGAATTAACTGAGGATAATGAAAAGAAGTTTTTAAATGGTTGTACAGTTGAGATTGCAGCTCAAGGTTTAAAAAATGGCGACAAAGTGAGGGTGTTTGATCTTACAAAACGCTTTATTGCTTTGGGGAATGTTTTGGTAAAAGACGGGAATGCATTTTTGAAGTCTAAAAAGTTGTTTTGATATATTTGTAGTCTATATATGATTGTTTATTGCAAAATAAATAGTCTTAAAGGTGAGGAATAATGGAAATTATATTAGAAAGTTCGATGAAAAAGTGTATGGATAAAGAATCAGGTGTCGGACTTGGGAACTTTGACGGGTTACATTTAGGACATATGAAATTGATTGATACTCTTATCACAGAATCAAGGAAAATGGGGATTGAATCCATCCTTTATACTTTTTCAAAGCACCCTGAAAACATACTAAGGAAAAAGCTATTTACTCCTCTTCTGACTACGGTTACTAAAAAAGTGGAACTGCTTGGGAGAACATCGCTTGACCATATCTATTTTGATGAGTTTGACGAAAATTTTTCAAGGCTTAAGCCGATTAGTTTTGTTGAGGAAATATTGGTAAAGAAGCTTAAGATTAGACTTGCTGTAACAGGTACAGATTATAGATTCGGTTATAAGGGGCAGGGAGATGTTGAATTACTTTCTCATCTTGGTAAGGTGTATGGATTTAGAGTAATAACAATACCTCCAGTTACGATTGACAATGAAACGGTTAGCAGTACAGGCATTAGAAAGAATATCTTATCAGGAAATGTTCACAAGGCAAGCAGGTTATTAGGCAGAAATTATTCTATTGCAGGGAAAGTAGTACATGGAAGGCAGATTGGAAACAAGATTGGATTTCCTACGGCAAATATTATACCCGAGGACTATCTCACAATACCACATTCGGGGGTATATATTACAAAAACTTTGCTTGATGGAAAGATTATAAATAGCGTAACAAATATTGGTAATAATCCGACGTTTAAAGATGTAGAGAAGACTAGTATAGAGACCCACTTGCTCGATATAGATCAAGAGATATATGGCAGTAATATAGAGGTATTTTTCCTGACAAAAATCAGATCCGAAAAGGAATTTGGAAGTGTTGAAGAGCTAATAATACAAATTAAAAAAGATGTGCAGTTCGCAAGAGAATATTTTAATATTTCTTAAATGATATTTCTTACTGAATTTCTTTCTATCATGGCAGTCAATAATACTATTTTTTCAATTGGTGCATTTATGTTACTTATTCTGGAAAGTAACATTTGAACTGCTCTTATTCCCATATGCTCCTTTTGTACATTGAGGGTTGTGAGAGCAGGCGTCGATGTCTTTGAAGACTCAATATTATCAAAGCCTACTATTGAGACATCTTCTGGAACAGAAAAACCCATAACTTCTAATGCTTTCATAATTGAAATCGCTTCAATATCATTACAGCAAAAAAACGCTGTAGGAATCTTAGGTAGCTTCTCAAGCTCACGGATAATTTCTTCTAAACCACTATTTATGATACGGCCCATACATTTTTCAGTCAGGAGATAATCATTATTTGGTTTAATATTATTTGTTTCCAAAGCCTTTATAAACCCATTGTATCTGTCATAGAAACTGGCTGCGGCACCTATATTACCAGAAAATCCAATTTCCTTATGCCCTTTATCGATAAGGTATTGTGTACCGATGAATCCACCGCAATGGTTATCGCTTAATACACAGTCGGTATAAATATCTTCTACATAATGGTCTGCCATTACAAATGGAAGACCTGAATTTTGTATAATCTTTGCAGTATGCTTTTTTACCTCGCCAATAGTAATTATACCAATTGCAATTCCTTCTTTTATGCATATTGGAAGATCAAATTCCATTGATTCATCGTCATAGACATGTAATATAAGGTTTAGATTATTCTTTTTTGCTTCAGACTCAATTCCTAACTGTATAAAAGAGAAAAATCCATTAGTATCATAAGTATTCTTTGATTGAATGAGACAAATACTATGATTAGTTGTTTTTGCATCTTCAGATTTCTTGGAAGTATTTTGGTACTTATACCCAAGCTCTTTAGCAGTTTCAAGAACTGCTTTCCTTGTTTTGTGGCTTATACCTGGCATGTTCCTAAGAACAAGAGAGACGGTATTTCTTGTAATGCCAAGCTTTTGAGCTATTTCTTCCATGCTAACCTTTTTATGCATAGTGCCTCCAAAGATATATTAAATACGATTAATCTATTTAATATAGGTAAGTTATTTAGAATCTATAGTTTCGTGATTAACATTATATCATGCTAAAAACTTGTACTGCAAGGATTATTCCTAATTGTATTCAATCGATATTGTTCTAATTTTCATTAGAGAAACAAATAAAAATTTATAAAATTAAAGAATGATATATAAATATTTATAATGCTAAAGAAATGTATTATAATTGAAACATTCAACATGGTTGAACAAACTTGTTAAATACTTTTTGTAAGAATAGACTGCTGACAATCAAAACGGATTATAAAAATAGATAGTAAGTAGGTGAAAAGTTTATTGAAAAACTATGAAATAAAAGTAACTGGAATTGTACAGGGGGTTGGGTTTAGACCGTTTGTTTACAAGCTTGCAAAATCATTGGACTTAAAAGGGACTGTTTCTAATATTGATAGCAACGTACTGATAGAAGTTGAGGGACATCTTGATAGAATAGATGAGTTATTGAAGAGAATCAAGACCGAAGCGCCGCACAATTCTGTAATTAAGGAAATTTCAGTAAATGAGCGTATAGTCAAAGGGTTTGATTACTTTACAATCGTGGAGAGTTCTGCTAAAGGAGAGGGAAATTCATATATTTCACCTGATATCTCCATTTGTAAAAATTGTAGGGATGAGCTTTTTAACAGCAATAACAGCAGATATTTGTATCCTTTTATAAATTGTACAGACTGTGGTCCAAGGTTTACTATTGTTGAAGGAACCCCATATGACAGGGTAAAAACAACAATGAGGGTTTTTGAAATGTGCCCACGTTGTAATTTTGAATATAATGATCCAGATGATAGAAGATATCATGCTCAACCAATATCATGCCACAATTGTGGTCCGAATGTTAGAGTTGATGATGAATTTAAAGGCGATTTATTTGAAAGAGCTGCCGAATATATAAATGATGGTAAAATCTTAGCCATTAAGGGACTAGGGGGGTATCATCTAGCTTGTGATGCAAAAAATAAAGAAGCAGTGGATAGACTCAGGAACAGAAAGGTTAGAGATGAGAAACCATTTGCTGTAATGGTCAGTGATGTCTTGAAGGCAAGTGAATATTGCATTGTAAATGATGATGAAAAAAGGCTGCTTGAGTCTGAGGCTGCTCCGATTGTTCTTTTGAGAAAAAGGGATGATATAAGTATTCCTCAAAATATAGCTCCCCAAAATCCGTACCTTGGTGCAATGCTTGCTTATACGCCTTTACATCTTATATTGCTCGAAAAGTGTAAAACAGACATTCTAGTCATGACAAGCGGAAACATGAGCGATGAGCCAATTTACTATAAGGATAATGACGCTATTCAGGGGCTTTTAGATATTGCTGACCATTTTCTATCACACGATAGGGAAATATTTACTCGAACTGATGATTCAGTGGCGAGAATTTTTAATGGGAAAAGTTATATTTTAAGGAGATCAAGAGGGTATGTACCATCTCCAATAACTGTTCCGTTTTTAAAAGCAAATACAAAGGGTGTTCTTGCATGCGGAGGAGAACTTAAAAACACTTTTTGCATAAGCAAGGGAAATGAGTTTTATTTAAGTCATCATATCGGAGATTTAAGCAATATTGAGACACTCAACTCTTTTAAAGAGGGGATTGAACACTTTAAAAATATACTAAAAGCAGACCTTGAGACTGTAGCGTATGATATTCACCCAGATTACATGTCATCAAGGCATGCTATTTCTTATAAAGATTTGAGATTATTTCCCGTCCAGCATCATCATGCTCATATAGCATCTTGCATGGCTGAAAACAGTATTGAAGGTAATGTGATAGGTGTAGCTTTTGATGGAACGGGAATGGGAGAGGATGGCAGTATTTGGGGAGGAGAGTTTTTTACAGGAGGTTTTGATGGCTTCGAACGAGCTGCACACCTTGAATATGTAAGGATGCCAGGAGGAGATCGGGCGGTAAAAGAACCTTGGCGAATGGCAATAAGTTATTTGTCTGTTTGTTATGATGATTTTTATGGTAAAATAAATAAAGAGTTTGGAATTAATATTAAAGGACTAACATTGCTTGAAGATGTTGAGGCTTCTAGAATAAGAGCTGTAGCAGGCATTATGGAAAAGAACATAAATAGCCCTTTGACATCAAGCATGGGAAGACTTTTTGATGCAGTTGCAGCAATACTTGGAGTAAAGAGTGTTATAAGCTATGAAGGACAGGCAGCTATTATGATGGAGTTTGCATCATATATAGAGAGCTGTGGAGAATATAAATATTTAGTTTCTTCAAAAAATGATATTTTGATAATTAATACAAATCAGACTATCGCTGGAATTGTAAATGACATTAGAGATGGCGTCGACAAGGGGATAATAATATCAAAATTCCATCAAACTATTGCCTCAATAGTATTATCATGTTGTACAATGATAAGAGAAAAAACGGGGTTTGAGAGGGTTGCTTTGAGCGGAGGGGTATTCCAAAATATGATTTTGCTCGACAGGTGTGTAAAAGCTTTAGAGAATAAAGGGTTTGCTGTGTTTATTCATACCAGGGTGCCAGCAAATGATGGAGGAATTGCACTTGGACAGGCTGTGATGGCAGCTTGGCAAACTCAGAAGAATAATGATTGAAATAGGAGAGTGAAGAATATGTGCTTGGCATTACCAGGTAAAATTATTCAGATAGAAGGAAAGACAAGTATTGTTGAGATATTAGGAGTTAAAAGAGAAGTATCAATGGAGCTTATAAAGGATTATGAAGTTGGTGAGTATGTGTTGATTCACGCAGGATGTGCAATACAGAAAATTGATGAAGAAGAGGCGATAAAGACCGAGGAGCTCTTTCGTGAGCTAAAGGAGCTTAGCGATGGGTGATTTCTTTACAACATATAGGGATCCAGAGATTTTAGAAAAGCTTGCCAAAAAAATTGGGGATTACAAAGGGAGAAAGATAAATATAATGGAGGTATGCGGTACACATACAATGGCTATTTCAAGATATGGTATCAGATCTTTGCTGCCAGAAAGCATCAATCTGATATCTGGACCTGGATGCCCTGTATGTGTTACGCCTGTGTTTTTTATAAATGCTGCCATTAATCTTTCTTCAAGAAAAGATACAATAATTACTACATTTGGAGACCTAATGAGGGTGCCTGGTAGCGAGTCGAATCTTTTGCAGCAAAAGGCTTTGGGGAGAGATGTAAGGGTTGTTTATTCTCCATTGGATTCCATTAAAATTGCAAAACAGAACAAGGACAAGAATGTGGTCTTCTTATCAGTAGGCTTTGAGACAACTACCCCTATTTCAGCATTAACTGTTCTTAATGCAAAGGATGAAGGCCTCAAGAATTTCTCTGTTCTTTCAGCAAATAAGACCGTTCCAGTAGCACTTGAAGTGCTTGCAATGGATGAAGATATCGGGATTGACGGGTATCTTTACCCAGGGCATGTTAGTGCCATAATTGGGACAGGTATATATGAAGAGCTTGCTAGAAAGCATAGAATTCCAGGAGTAGTAGCAGGCTTTGAGCCACTCGACATTTTAAATGGTATAATAAGGCTAAGTGAAAACATAAACCAGAATAATATTGTAGTCGAGAACGCGTATCAGAGAGCAGTATCAAAAGAGGGCAATCCTATTGCAGTAAGTAAAATGTATGAAGTTTATGAGCCTTGTGATTCTGTTTGGAGGGGAATAGGCAATCTTCCGATGTCGGGACTTAAGATTCGAGACGAGTACAAAGAATTTGATGCCTGGAAAGTATTCGAATTGGAGCAAAAGGTTATGGAAGAGCCAAAGGGCTGCCTGTGTGGGGAAATATTAAAGGGCAAAAAGAAGCCGTCCGACTGCCTTTTATTTGGAAAGGCATGTGTGCCTGAGAGTCCAGTTGGTGCTTGTATGGTATCGTCGGAAGGGACTTGTGCTGCATATTATAAATATAATTTTTAGAAGTATTTCAAACGGAAAGGAAAAACAATGTCTGATATAATTACGTTGGCTCATGGTAGTGGTGGGAAATCCTCAAATGAGCTTATAAAAAATGTTTTTTTAAAGCATCTGTCCAATGATTATCTTTTAAGTGGAGATGATGCAGCTGTTGTTGAAGTTTCAGGTAGGGTTGCTTATACAACCGATTCATTTGTGATAACCCCAATATTTTTTAATGGAGGTGACATAGGAAAGCTTTCAGTTTGCGGGACTGTTAACGACCTTACAGCTATAGGCGCGAAGCCTCTTTACTTAAGCTGCGGATTTATAATTGAGGAAGGTTTTCCTATTAAAGATCTTGAGGTTATTGTTGCATCGATGGCCCAAACGGCTAAAGAATCGGGAGTAAAGATTGTAACTGGTGATACAAAAGTAGTTCAAAAGAATGCAGTTGATAAGATATTTATAAATACATCAGGTATTGGGATAATACCGAATGAGTTAAATGTTTCGGGAGCACGCGCTAAAGCTGGTGATAAGGTGATTATCACAGGAACTATTGGTGATCATGGATGCTCTATACTTTTAGAAAGGGAAAAGTTGGATATAATATCTGATATAAAGAGTGATTGTAAGCCACTCAATAAAATGATAGAAAAAGTAATTGAGAGGACTCAGGACATACATGTTATGAGAGATCCAACAAGAGGTGGAGTTGCAGCGACATTAAATGAGATAGCAGTTCAAAGCAATGTAGGAATAAAGCTTTTTGAAGGTAGTATTCCAGTTAAAGATCAGGTAAAGGGTGTTTGTGAGCTTTTAGGAATGGATCCGCTATATATGGCTAATGAAGGGAAAATGCTTATAATTGCGCCTGAGTCATCTAGTAAAGCTATTCTTGAAGAGCTAAAGAAGGATGAAGCAGGAGCTGATTCATGTATTATCGGTGAGATTACTTCTGAATCTGCTGGACGGCTTTTTATGAAAACGATAACAGGTGGAAGCAGAATTATTGATATGCCTGTTGGAGATCAGTTGCCTAGGATTTGTTGAGGCTTTTTTGTAGATTGAATACATTAATCGTATTTAATGTGGTTTTAGAATATTATTACTTTTTTTTATTATACTATATAGGTGATTTCAAATACGATAATGAAAGGTAGGTTGAAAATGAATAGTTCAATAGTTGAAGAAAAGGTAAAAAAGATTGATTCATTTAAAGGAATAGAAGTATACAGGGTTTTTGCCGATAAATTTAAGACAAATTCCATTAATATTTTTTTTCAGGATAATTTATCTCGTGAAAATGCTGCAAAAAACGCTTTAGTGCCTGCTGTTTTAAGAAGAGGCTGTAAAAAGTATGAGAGTTTTAAGGAAATTGCACTGTATCTTGAAGAACTTTATGGTGCGGCTTTTGATTGCGGTGTTTCTAAAAAGGGAGAGTATCAGATCATTCAGTTCTATATGGATTATGTGTCTGACAGATATACAGGAAAGAACACAAACCTTTTTTCAGATTGTCTCAATCTACTCTTTGAGATTGTTACCAAGCCTTTACTTGTTGATGGTACTTTTAAAAAGGATTTTGTTGATCAGGAGAAAGATAATTTAAGAAAACTGATAGAAGGAAGAATGAATGACAAGGTTCAATATGCTGTTGAAAGATGTTTTGAAGAAACGTGCAAAAATGAACCGTTTGAGATATATGAGTATGGCTCGGTAAGTGACCTTGATTCAATTGATCCTGCTAATCTTTATGAGCGTTACAGATTTATGCTTGAAAGCATGCCAATGAAGATATACATATCAGGTGATATGGAAGACAGTAAAGTTGACGAAGCTATTAAAATGTTGAAAACCCTTAAAAGATCGGATGTTTTCGAGTTGAGTAAGCTAAATATCATGACACATGAGGGTGAAGTGAAAAATGTTGTTGAGTCATTAGAGGTATCACAGGGTAAGCTTTCTCTCGGATTCAGGACAAATACTATGCCAAACGAAAAAGCGTATTATGATCTTGTGGTTTGTAACAGCATTTTAGGTGGTGGCATTCACTCTAAGCTTTTTCAAAATGTAAGAGAAAAGGAAAGTCTAGCATATTATGCATTTTCCAGACTCGAAAAATTCAAGGGCTTGATGGTAATAAGCTGCGGAATAGAGATTGACAAAAAAGATAGAGCATATAAGGTGATTCTTGAGCAATTGGAGGAAATAAGAAAAGGTAATATTTCCGATTATGAATATGATTCAAGCTTAAAGGCAATGCAAACAGGGCTTGAGTCGCTTAAAGACAGCCAGCTTTCGGTTGTTGACTTCTATTTCAGCCAAACTATAGCTAAAACAAATGATAGCCTGAACAGCCTTATAGAAAAACTTAAGTCCGTAACGCGTGAAGAAGTAGTACAGGCAGCAAAAAGAATCAAACTTGATACTGTCTATTTTCTTACATCATCAAAAGTATAAAGGAGACCAACTATGAATATAAAAACCATAGAGTATTCAAAGATAAATGAGAAGTTGTATATTTACGAGCATTCAAGCGGTTTGAAAGCCTTCATAATACCTAAAAAGGGATATTCTAAAAAATATGCCTCTTTTGCTACTCATTACGGGTCTATCAACAACAAGTTCAAAGCACCTGATGAGAATGAAGAAACATGGGTACCTGATGGGATAGCACATTTTCTAGAACATAAGCTTTTTGAACAAAAAGATGGAAGTGTTATGGATAAGTTTTCTATGATTGGTGCAAGCCCAAACGCCTATACGAGCTTTACACAGACGGCTTATCTGTTTTCTTGTACTGATAAATTCGAAGAAAACTTGAATCTTCTCCTAGACTATGTTCAGAATCCATATATCACAGAAGAAAGTGTTGAGAAGGAAAAGGGTATTATTGGACAGGAAATCAAAATGTATGATGATGATCCTGGATGGAGGGCTTTTTTTAACCTTCTAGGTGCATTTTACAAAAACCATCCTGTAAGAATAGATATTGCAGGTACTGTCCAGAGTATAAGTGAAATTAACAGAGATATTCTGTTGAAATGTTATAACACATTCTATCATCCATCAAACATGGTAATAATTGTTGTTGGAGATGTTGAGCCTCAAAGTGTATTTGAACAAATTGAGAAGGGAATAAAACCTTTAGAAGCTAAGCCGCCGATAGAGAGGATCTTCCCTTCAGAGGAGAAAGGGATAAACAAGGATTACGTTGAACAATGCTTATCTGTTTCCATTCCAATGTTCCAAATGGGCTTTAAGGATGTAGAATTTGCTACAAAAGGTATTGATTGCCTGAAACAGGAGGTTGCAACAAAGTTGCTTCTCGAAATGCTTGTTGGTAGAAGCTCTAAGCTATATACAAGCCTTTATGAAGAAGGGCTAATAAACAGTAGCTTTGATTTTGATTATACAATCGAAGAAAACTATGCTTTTTCTATGTTCGGAGGAGAATCAACCGATCCTATAAAAGTAAAAAATAAAATAGTGGAAGAGATACGTGAATTTAACAAAAACGGTCTTGATAAAAACGACTTTGATAGGATTTTAAATGCCATGAAGGGCAGATTTATCAAGCAATTGAACTCGGTTGAAAGAATTGCCCATCAGTTTATTCCTGCTTATTTTAAAGATTCTATTATGTTTGACTATTTCGATGTATATGATAAAATAACCTTTGAGTATGCAAATGAGGTCTTCAAAAAACATTTTGATGAGAGTAATCTGGCGTTATCTTTAATAAAGCCAGTTAAGGGGGATTGATCGATGAATACTATAAGTTTTCCTGGCCTGGGTAATTTTGAAATTACTATGGATAGGATCGCTATTTCTTTTTTTGGTATTAATATACATTGGTATGGAATAATTATAGCAACGGGGTTCCTTTTGGCAGTGGTTTTGGCTTTAAAAACCGCAAAAAAGTACGACATTGATCCTGATAAGATTATTGATTTGGTTCTTGTTGCAGCACCTATATCAATAATCACGGCAAGGCTTTATTATGTTGTTTTGAATCTAGGGTACTACTTAGAAAGACCTAGTGAAATTATTATGATATGGCGTGGTGGTCTTGCGATTTATGGTGGATTAATAGGTGCACTTATAACTACATTTATTTTTTGCAAAGTGAATAAAATAAATCCCTTTAAGCTTATTGATTTTGGAATACCATATTTTATTTTAGCCCAAGCAATAGGACGTTGGGGTAACTTTGTAAACCAGGAGGCATTTGGTTCTAATACTAGTCTACCATGGGGAATGACAGGAAACCTAATAAGGCAGGAGCTTGAAAAACTAAAGAATTCAAATTTTATGGTTGACCCAAGTTTACCTGTTCATCCAACATTTTTGTATGAGTCATTATGGAATTTGGGAGCGTTCTTGATCTTGATTTGGTACAGGAAAAGAAAAAAGCTTGATGGAGAAGTGTTTTTTCTATACATGATATTATATGGGATCGGAAGGGCATGGATTGAAGGCTTGAGAATGGATAGTCTGATGCTTGGAAGCTTGAGGTTCTCACAAGTTCTAGCTATTGTGTTTGCAGTTGCATGTTCAATTGCATTTGTTGTATTAAGGAAAAAACGGGCAGCACAAGTTTTAGCTAATCAAGAAGACGAGCCAAGTAAATATAGTGCAGTATTGCAAAAAATGAAAGAGATAGATGAATCTGCTGTTAATAAAAATGATTCAATTTAGAAATCTAAAATAAAGGATTACAGATTAAATACAATAATGTATTTAATATAGATCCTTAAGGGTGAGGAAAATGTATTTTGTTGAGAAAACAAAAGGAATAAATGTATACAAGAGTTTTGATTATAAGCTTTTTTTAGCTGTACTTGCCCTTTGCACAATAGGCCTTCTGGTTGTTAGAAGTGCTACTCTGACAATGTCAGGTGGACCGCGGATTATGCAAAGTCAGATTGCAGGTTTGGTTATTGGGATTGTTCTTTCTGTTGTTATGAGCTTTATCGACTATAAGGACTTTAAACTATTCGGAAGTGGATTATATATAGTGAGTACTGTACTTCTTTTTATGGTTTTGTTTATGGGGCATGGAGACAGTCTTGGCAGTCGTAGTTGGATCAGCTTTGGAGGGGTCCAACTTCAACCATCTGAGATTGCAAAAGTAGCATTTATTATGATTTCAGCCATATTCCTTGAAAGAATAAGCGAAGGGCAGAGAAAAGGAAACGTAGTAAAGCTAATGGCATATTCGTCTTTTATTATAGGATTGGTACTGGCACAGAAGGACTTTGGCACAAGTATGGTATTTCTGTTTACTTTCTTTATTATGCTTTTTATTTGTAAGTTGCCTTACAAATATATTTTTGCTTTGCTTGGTGTATTTATTGCTTCAGTGCCAATATTATGGTTTTTTGTTTTTAATGATAAAAGAAAAATGAGGATAGTTTCCTTTCTGTATCCTGAATTAGACCCTTTAGGTTCTGGATTTAATGTTCTAAGATCAAAATATGCGATAGGTTCAGGTCAATTATTTGGAAAGGGACTTTTTCAGGGAATACAAACTCAAAATAGCATGGTACCTGTAAAAGAATCAGACTTCATATTTTCGGTTATAGGCGAGGAACTAGGTTTTATAGGATCTATTATAGTGGTGCTCTTGGTATTCTTTATTCTTATAAGATGTATTTATATCGCAAAGAATTCAAGAGATAAGTACGGAGCATTTATGGTTATTGGTGTAGCAAGCATGCTTGCATTCCATACCTTTGAAAACATAGGTATGTCAATAGGGTTATTGCCTGTTACAGGTATTCCACTTCCATTTGTAAGCCAGGGAGGGACCAACCTTATTACCAACTTTATGGCCATCGGAATTGTTTTAAGTGTTTCGGCAAGAAAAAAGAAGGCTATATTTAACTCGTGAATACATTCTAATATTTATCGGAAATAATTTAAAAAACAAACATAGTTTTTCATGAAAGATAGGTCCAATTTCCTATCTTTCATTTTTTTTGCCTGTTTTTTTGAGAAATAACTTGATTATTATGAATTTATAGAATAAAATTGATTATAGAGTGGAGGAAAGTGGTGAAAAGTGGTGGAGGTTCCCAAAATGAGAGGTGAAATTATTGTTTTCTGGTGAATATCAACATTCAGTTGATCCCAAAGGGCGTTTGATAATACCGTCTAAGTTCAGGGAAGGCCTTGGTGACAAGTTTATGGTAACCAGAGGCTTAGATGACTGTTTGTTCGTTTATTCTATGGAAGACTGGGAGAACTTTGAATTAAAGTTGAAGTCACTCCCGATGACTGACCCTAATGCAAGAGCCTTTGCAAGATTTTTCCTGTCAGGTGCCGCAGAATGTGAAGTGGACAAGCAGGGAAGAATACTTATACCACAGATTTTAAGAGACTACGCTGGATTGTTGAAGGATGTAGCGATAGTAGGAGTATCATCAAGAGTAGAAATTTGGGATAAGGATAAATGGCAGGGTTATATATCTGATGTTAATTCGAATCCAAATGAGCTTGCTAAAAATCTTACCTCCATTGGATTGGTGTTCTAGTAGCATCAAAGTAAGTTAATAAATTAAGTCAGTATTAGTAGAAGGTGGAGAATGGAATTCAATCACAAATCAGTATTATTGGATGAATGCATCGAAAATTTGAATATTAAAAAAGATGGGACTTATGTTGATGGGACGCTCGGTGGAGCTGGACACTCATCGCACATTTATCCAAAGCTTGATGAGAATGGCATACTGATTGGATTGGACCAGGATTCATTTGCAATTGAAACCTCATCAAAAAGACTCAAGGAAATTGGTGGCAAAGGAAAGATTGTACTGATTAACAGCAACTTCCGAAATATCAGGGAATTATGTCTTGATATTGAAATTACAAAAGTTGATGGAGTATTGCTTGACATTGGAGTTTCTTCTCACCAGCTTGATCAACCAGAAAGAGGGTTCAGTTATCAGCACGATGCACCTCTTGACATGAGGATGGATAAAACCAATGAGCTGACTGCTGAGATAGTAGTAAATGAGTATGAAGAAAGAAGAATCAAGGAAGTAATAAGGGATTATGGGGAAGAGAAATGGGCAGCAAGGATAGCCTCGTTTATCGTCAAGGAACGTGAGATACGAAGGATTAAAACGACTTACGAGCTTGTAGATATAATCAAGGCTGCAATACCTGAATCAGCAAGAAGGGATGGGCCACATCCAGCAAAGAGGACATTTCAAGCTATACGAATAGAAGTAAACAAAGAGCTTGAGGTATTGAAAGAAGTGATTGAAAAAGCGGTTTCGATTCTTTCTGTTGGCGGGAGACTTTGCATTATAACATTTCATTCTTTAGAAGACAGGATAGTAAAGCAAGAGTTTATGAGGTTGGCAAAACCGTGTATGTGCCCTAACGACTTTCCAGTATGTGTTTGTGGGAAGAAGCCTGAGGTGGAAATAATAACAAGGAAGCCAATTCTTCCTTCAGAAGCTGAGTTGCTTGAAAACCCTAGAGCAAGAAGTGCAAAACTAAGAGTAGTACAAAAAATTTAAATACATCTATAGGTAAAGATTTGATTATTCATAATATCAAACTTATAAGGCGATTTCAAAAATTTCCTTAATCAATTTTAAATGTTGAAAAGTTATTTTTAGAAATTGCCATAGGCGGACAAAAGAAAAAGAGAATGACTACATACAAAAGATAAAATATGTTTTGAAAAACACAAAAGATAAGTTTAAGTTGGGAAATCTACAAAAGAAAAGGCATAAAGAATGACAGCACATTACAAAGGATAAGAATGTTTAGAGCAAAAAAGTTTACAAAAGAAAAATGATATAAGGTATCATGAAAAAACACAAAAGATAAGTTTACTAATTACAAAAGAAAAAATACAAAAGAAAAATTACAAAAGAAAAATTACTAAAGAAGAACTACAAAAGAAAAATTCCGGGAAGAGGATGTATCCCTCCCGGAATCATGATCATTTTAATTGCTCTTCTAATTACATTAAATACATTACATTATTTTAAGTTATTACAATTTTAGATTTAGGAATGTATAGAAATAAATTAATATGTTTTGTATATTCCTAAGTTGGGAATACAAGGAAAATGATTAATAATGTATTTAATATTAGTAATAAAAAACAAGTGAGGTGAATACAAATGATATCGGAGGATAAAAAATATATATACGGTTCGGCAGCACCTAAAATCGAGTATGATGTTTATCAAAACAACAAGGTTCTAAAGACAAAAAGGCGTTATAAAAGGAATAATAAAATAAAGTTTAAGGCTGTTTGTTGTATATTGGTCTTTTTTGCATCGTTTTCCTATATCATGTATATGTATGCACAATTGACTGAATACAACTATAAGTTAAACACGGCTACAAAAGAATACAATGAAATAAAAAATGATAATATAAGGTCTAAGCTTGAAATGCAGAAGGATCTTGATTTAAATAAAATAAGAGAAATTGCGGAAAACCGCCTTGATATGCATAAACCTGATAAATTCCAAGTGGTATATGTTAATGTACAAAAGAATGATTTTACAGAGATAGCTAATGAAAGCCAACAAACCCAAGAAAAAAGCTTCTTTGCAAGTGTATCAAAAGTAGTTGGCAAAATTTTTGGATTTTTATGCTAGAACTTTAATAATAGCAATAATAAAAAATAACTGTTCAATTTTAAAGCAAACGGAAGGATTTTAACTATAATTTAATATAGTATATAATCCTTTTTTGCATGGAGGGGATATATTGTCAGGTGTTGGTTTATTAATAAAGAAAAGACTTTTTATCATATTCATAGCATTTATAGTTATAGTCACCTGTCTCTTAGGAAGGATTGGATGGATTCAGATAGTAAATGGAGAATGGTACCAGAAGAAGGCATTTGAGCAGCAGAATTCTGGTATAGAAATAAGTGCTGGAAGAGGTACGATATACGATCGAAATGGAAAGGAGCTTGCTGTTAGTGCTTCTGTTGAAACAGTTTCTGCAAACCCCCAGGAAATCAGGAATTCCAAAAAAGATAAGAACTATATTGCCAGTAAACTTTCGGAAATATTATCTTTGAGTCAGGAAGATGTTTTAAAAAAGATTGATAGAAAGAGTAGATATGAGAGAATAAAAAGAAAAGTAGATAAAGATGTTGGAAATATGGTACGTCAATGGATAAAGGATGAAAAAATAAAAGGGATTTATGTGGTTGAGGATACAAAGAGGTTTTATCCTAATAGAAACCTTGCTTCACATGTTATAGGATTTACTGGATCAGATAATCAAGGGCTTGATGGAATTGAAGCAACGATGGATAAATATTTAAAGGGAGTATCGGGAAAGATACTTAGTGAGGTAGATGCTGGAGGAAGAGCTATTCCTTTCAAAGAGGAAAAGCTAATAGCACCTCAGGAAGGCTATAATGTGGTGTTGACAATTGATGAAACCATTCAGTATATTGCTGAAAAGGCCATCGAGAAAGCAATAAATGACAACAAAGTACTAAAGGGAGCAACTGCTATTGTTATGGATCCAAAAAACGGTGATATTTTGGCGCTTACATCAAAGCCTGATTTTGATCCAAACTCTCCGTTTGCAGCACCACCAGGAGAAGATAAAAATACCTGGAAAGGAAATACCGCTGATGATATTAAGAAGCTTCAAAAAACAGTATGGAGAAATAAAGCTGTAGTTGATACATATGAGCCTGGATCAACATTTAAGGCAATTACTTCAGCAGCAGGATTGGAAGAAGGGGTTGTAACTCCAGAAACACCAGTGACTGATTTTACTGTAAAAGTTGGAGGTTGGAATATAAACTGCTGGAAACCTAATGCACATGGAAATGAGACATTCACAGAAGGGGTGTATAATTCTTGTAACCCTGTTTTTGTACGTGTTTCACAAAGCTTGGGACTTGATAAATTCTATAAATATGTAAGAAGCTTTGGATTTTATGACAAAACTAGAATTGATCTGCCTGGAGAAGCAAAGAGTGTGATACATAAAAAACCAACAGAGGTTGATATGGCTGCCGCATCTTTTGGACAGCGTTTTCAGATAAGTCCAATTCAGCTTATAACAGCTTATGGTGCTATAGCAAATGGGGGCAATCTGTATAAACCAAGATTGGTGAAAGAGCTTACAGATTCTGAAGGAAATGTGGTGAAAAAATTTGAGCCTGAAGTTGTAAGAAATGTAATATCAAAAAAGACATCAGATACATTAAGAACTATATTAGAAGGAGTTGTTGCGGAAGGTACTGGAAGTAATGCATACGTAAAAGGGTATAGAGTTGCAGGAAAAACTGGTACATCTGAGACGCTTCAAACAAAGACTGAGGGTAGGTATATAGCCTCATTTATGTCGTTTGCTCCTGCTGACAATCCTTCAATATGTGCAGTTGTCATACTAGATCATCCTGATGTTTATCCTCATACAGGAGGTATGATAGCAGCGCCTGTTGCAGGAAAGCTTGTTGAGGATGTCTTAAATTATCTAGAAGTTGAGAGAAAATATACAGAAAAGGATAAAGATCTGTTTCAGAAAGATACCACTGTACCAGATGTTAAAAATAAAACGCTTCAGGAAGCAAAAAAGATTCTTGAGGAAAAAGGACTTACATATGAAGTGGTTAAACAGGGGAATACTAATGATATAATTGTTGAACAAATGCCAAAGCCAGATGCTATTGTGCCAGAGAAGACAGTTGTATTATTATATACATATAAGCCTTCAAATGAATTAAAGACAAAGATGCCTGATGTAATAAACAAAACCGTCGACGAAGCAGCTTTTGCATTAAATAATGCTGGAATTAATATTAAAGTAGAGGGAATAGGTACTGCCGTAAAACAGAGCGTTTTACCAGGAACTGAAGTTGTTAAGGGTCAGGTGGTTGAGGTTGAGTTCAAACAAATGGATTTGGAATAGATTGAATTTGACGGAGGTTTTGTATGGTTCTAAAAGAACTCTTAAATGGATTAAAGCTATTAGATGTAAAAGGAAGTCTCGATATAAATATTAGCAGCATAGCACATGATTCTAGAAAGGTCAGAAAGAATACTTTATTTGTTTGTATTGAGGGTTTTAAGGCGGATGGACATAAATTTATACCAACAGCAATTGAAAACGGCGTTAAGGCTATATTGGTTCAAAAGGATGTTTCAGTTCCTGAAGGGATTACAGTTGTAAGGGTTGAAAACACAAGATTGGCACTTGCAAGTGTTTCAAATATTCTTTTCGGTCAACCGTCAAAAAGTTTCAGACTTATTGGTGTAACAGGAACAAAAGGAAAGACGACAACAACATTTATGGTCAAGTCGATAATGGAGGCAAAAGGACAAAAGGTTGGTTTAATTGGTACAGTTGCTAATATAATTGGGAAAGTTGTTATACCAGCAGATAGAACAACTCCTGAGTCATATGATTTACAGGAACTTTTTGCTGATATGGTAGAAAAGGAAGTTGATAGTGTAGTTATGGAGGTCTCGTCTCATGCACTTGAGCTGAATAGGGTAGGATGTTGTGACTTTGATATAGGGGTTTTTACCAATCTCACAAGAGATCATCTTGACTTTCATGAAACATTTGAAAACTACTTGAATGCAAAGATTAAGCTCTTTAAAATGTGTAAAAATGCATTGGTGAATATTGATAGTGAGTATGGCCAGCGTGTTAAAGACAGTGCAAGTTGCAAGGTTTATACTTATGCTGTTCAAAAGGATGCCGATATTAAAGCAATAAATATAATAAAGCATTCCGATAGCGTTGAATTTGATCTGGTTTCACCATGGAAAAACGGTCATATAAAGGTTAATATTCCTGGACTGTTCAGTGTTTATAATGCTCTTGCGGCAATAGGCTGTTCGTTTTTGGAAGGGATAAATTTTGATAAAATACAAGAAGGGCTTGCTTCAATAAGTGTACCTGGTAGAGCTGAAGTTGTGCCAGTAGGGAAGGATTATACCGTTATGATTGATTATGCCCATAGCCCTGACAGCCTTGAAAACATTCTTACTACATTAAAGGGTTATGCTACTGGCAGGGTTGTATGTATATTTGGATGCGGTGGAGACAGAGACAGAACTAAAAGGCCTATTATGGGTGAGATTTCTGGAGAACTTGCAGATTTTTCGATTATAACCTCAGACAATCCAAGGACAGAAGAGCCTGATCAAATTGTAAAAGAAATAGAAGAAGGAATTAAAAATACAAATGGCGCATATATAACAATTGTGGATAGAACTGAGGCAATAAAATATGCTCTATTAAATGCAAAACCAAATGATATAATTTTACTTGCAGGTAAAGGTCACGAGACATATCAAATATTTAAAGATAAAACCATTCACTATGATGAACGTGAGGTAGTGAAAGGGATTTTAGAACTACAGTAAGGCGATTTCAAAAATTTCCTTGGTTAATTTTTGAAATTACATAAATAGCGAGGGGGATTAGTATGCAGAAGCTTTGTTTAGAAGATATAATTAAAGCTACAAACGGGGAACTTTTATGTGGAAGTTTGGATACAACAATTGAGGATATATGTACAGACTCACGAAAGGTTAAGAGCGGGGATTTGTTTATACCTATTGTTGGAGAGAATTTTGATGGACATGATTTTATTATTAACTCAATTGAGAATGGTGCTGTTGCTTCTTTGACAAGTGAAAAATCCGCAAAGTTAAAGAAAGGTTCACTAATAAAGGTTAAAGACACCACGATTGCACTTGGCAATATTGCAAAATATTATAGAAGTAAATTCAAGATACCATTGGTAGGAATAACTGGTAGTGTTGGTAAGACCAGCACAAAGGATATGATAGCAAGTGTTTTGGATCAGAAATTTAATGTTCTTAAAACATCTGGCAACTTCAACAATCAAATTGGCTTGCCAATTACAATGATGAATTTGGATTCATCCCATGAGGCAGCTGTTATCGAAATGGGAATGAGTGGTCCTGGAGAAATAAAATATCTTTCAGAGATCGCAAAACCTCATATTGCCGTGATTACAAATATCGGTCTTGCCCATATTGAGAAACTTGGATCAAAACAGAATATTTTAAAGGCGAAAACCGAGATTCTAGAAGGTCTCTCAAAAGATGGACTCGTGGTGTTGAATGGAGATGATAGCCTGCTGTATGGATTAAAAGGACTTTTGCCATTTAAAACCGTTTTCTTTGGAACTGAAGAAGGAATGGACTATCAGGCATATAACATTAAAACAATGGCTGAGAATGGAAGTGTTTTTGAGATATCTATACATAATAATGAGTATAATCTTAGAATTCCAACTCCAGGAGTTCATAATGTCTATAATGCTTTGGCGGCAATTGCTGTAGGAACTGAGCTTGGAATGAATATGGAAGAAATTATTGAAGGGATATCAAATTTTAGTCCTGGAAAAATGAGGCTCAACATTATATCGCAAAATGGTGTTAAAATAATAAGTGATGCATATAATGCAAGCCCTAAGTCGATGGAAGCTGGAATTGATGTTCTTGCCGATATAGGTAGTACTGGTGGAAGGACGATTGCAGTTTTGGGTGATATGCTTGAAATGGGCGAATGGGCATATGATGCGCACCTTGGTGTCGGCAGTTATGTACATGAAAAAGGAATTAGCATGCTTGTAACTGTTGGAGAAAACGGAAAGCATATTGGAGAGGGAGCAATTAAAGCTGGAACTTCCAAAGAAAATGTGATATCATTTGACAATAATATAAAGGCTGTCAATTTCCTTAAAGAATTCTTGAAAGAAGGAGATACAGTACTTGTTAAGGGATCTAGGGGAATGAAGATGGAGGAAATTGTAGATAAGATTACAATCATTCCATAAAATATACGGGGTGGAAAAAGATGCAAATTTCAGTTCAGGTGGTCGCTTTCATAATTACTTTTGTAATTACTTTATTTTTAGGACCGATGTTGATACCGGTTCTGACAAGATTTAAATTTGGTCAAACAGTTCGGGATGATGGTCCAGCTACTCATTTAAAAAAAATGGGGACACCTACCATAGGTGGGTTGATATTCTTAATACCAGTATTGATTGTTTCTGCTTTTTATGCGGGAGCCTATCCAAAGCTGATACCAATAGCTTTAGTAACATTTGGCTTTGGATTAATTGGATTTATTGATGACTTTATTAAGATAAAGAAAAGACGACAAGACGGATTGTACCCAAAACAAAAGACTGTTGGTTTATTGCTTGTGGCGGCTATATTTACAGTGTATGTAGCTTATTTTACTGACTTAGGAGTAGATGTCAGTATACCTTTTGTTGGTACAATCAATGAGGTCTGGTTCTTTATTCCGTTTACGATGTTTTATCTATACTGTACTACAAACTCAGTAAATATTACTGATGGTCTTGATGGGCTTTGTAGCGGTATAACATTGATAGTAATGGTGTTTTTTACAATTTTGTCAATGATGAATCCTGAGTGGAAGCACACAATGGTGTTTTCTGCAATTCTAGCAGGTGGCTGTCTTGGATTTTTGACATTTAATATACATCCAGCTAAGGTATTTATGGGTGATACGGGCTCGCTTGCATTAGGTGGAGCAGTTGGGGCTATGGCCATAATGATGAAAATTCCATTTTTAATTTTTCTTTTTGGAATTATATATGTTGTAGAAATGTTATCTGTTGGAATACAGGTTATTTCTTTTAAAACAACTGGCAAGAGAGTTTTTAAAATGGCTCCGATCCATCATCATTTCGAGCTTAAGGGATGGAAAGAAACAAAAGTTGTCTATGTTTTTTGGACTGTTACTGCTGTGTTTTGCATCATAGCACTATATATTGGAGGTATCTGATGAAGGGGAAAAAGCCATTTGATTTTTGGATTTTCATAACAGTACTTTTGTTATTATCCCTAGGTATAATAATGGTATTTAGTGCAAGCGCACCAAGTGCATATGTAAACAAGGGTAATACATATTACTTCCTCAACAAACAGCTTATATATGGCGGCTTAGGGATTGTGGCGATGTTATTTATTTCAAATATAGATTACAGGAAGCTTGGGAAATTATCTCCTATTTTGTTTATTATTTGTATTGTTCTATTGATTCTTGTAAGAATACCTGGTATAGGAAGATATGTTAACGGTGCTTGGAGATGGATATATATAGGTCCATTATCTTTTCAGCCGTCTGAGTTTCTTAAAATATCAGTAATACTTTTCTTTTCTTTTAGTTTATCAAAGAGGAAGGAACAGTTGCAGTATTTTTTTAAAGGATTATTACCATATTTGTTATTGATAGGTCTATATTCAGGATTACTTCTTTTGGAGCCACATTTAAGTTGTACAATATTACTTGGTTTGGTATGTGCAACAATATTATTCAGTGCAGGCGCAAAAATTTCCCATTTTGTAATGTTGGGAGCTCCAGCAGCAGCAGCTTTTTTAGCTGTAGTCGCTACGATGGAACACGCAAGACAAAGGGTGACAACATTCTTGAATCCTTTTGCGGATAAACAGGGGGATGGATGGCAGATTATTCAGTCATTATATGCAATAGGATCAGGTGGGTGGTTTGGAAGAGGTCTTGGGAAAAGTCTTCAAAAGTTTCTCTATTTACCAGAACCTCATAACGACTTTATTTTTGCAGTAACAGCAGAAGAACTTGGTTTTATTGGGGTAGTAGCGATATTAATGTTGTTTTTGATTTTGATATGGAGAGGTGTTAAAGTTGCCATGAATGCCCCTGATGCATTTGGAAGCTTGACAGCCATAGGTATTACATCATTGATTGCCATTCAGGTAATATTAAATGTAGGAGTTGTAACATCATCAATACCTGCAACAGGTATACCGCTTCCGTTTTTTAGTGCAGGAGGTACAAATCTTACCTTCCTCATGTGTACTATCGGAATATTGTTAAATATATCTAAACAGGCGAATTATGAACGTATATGAGGTGAGTGTTTTTGAAAGTTTTATTTGCTGGTGGCGGAACAGCAGGTCATATTAACCCAGGCCTGGCAATAGCTAAATATATAAGGGAAAAAAACCCTGGGTCTGAAATTGTTTTTGTGGGAACGCAAAAAGGCCTTGAGACCAGCTTGGTTCCAAGAGAGGGCTTTGAGCTAAAGCTTATAAGAGTAAAGGGCTTTAAAAGAAAGATTTCTTTTGATACAGTTATTTCTATAAAAGAGCTTTTTACAGGATTGAATGAAGCAAGGAAAATTGTTAAGGATTTTAAGCCAGACCTTGTTGTCGGTACGGGTGGATATGTATGCGGTCCTGTAGTTTTTTCAGCTGCAATGAAAAAAATTCCGACACTTATACATGAGCAGAATGCTTATCCAGGAGTGACCAACCGAATCTTGTCAAGGTTTTCTCAAGTCACTGCAATAAGCTTCAAGGAGTCAGAAAAATACTTTAAAAGTTCAAAGAAGCTTCTTCTTACAGGTAATCCAGTCCGTGGAGAAATGTTGCAAGTAAACAGAGCAAGTGCCAGAAAGAAGCTCGGTATTGATAAAGATACGCCACTTGTTGTAATATTCGGAGGAAGTAGAGGCGCCCAGAGTGTAAATCTTACAGTAGCCCAAATGTTAAAGGAAAATATAAAGGGTGAACCGTTTAAAGTGATTTTTGCAACAGGTGATAAGCAACATGATAAAATAATCGAAACTATACAGGGTGTGCATTTGCCATCTGTTGAAATAGTTCCTTACATATTCGATATGGCTAATACTATGGCAGCAGCTGATCTTGTAGTATGCAGAGCTGGGGCTATAACAATAAGTGAATTAACTGCATTAGGGATACCTTCTATCATGATTCCCTCACCATATGTAACAGCAAACCATCAGGAGCATAACGCCAATGCACTTGAAAAACAGGGCGCGGCAAAGGTTATTCTTGAAAAGGATCTGACATCAGACTCTTTGTATAAAGAGATTTTAAGCTTGATAGAGGATAAGTCGAGTCTTAAGAAAATGTCTGTGAATGCGGGGAAGGTCGGAATAAAGGATGCCACAGAAAAGATATATGTTGAATTAATCAAATTGATGCGTAAAAAATAAATTAAGAAATCACAAAGCCTGGTGTATCGATAAAACGGTAGCCAGTTTTTTTTGTGTCTATCTATTATGAAATTATGTGTTATTATGTAAAACTGACTTGAATTCACAATGTTTTCATGATAGTATTTTTATATGAATATATAGGGATAATTCTTATCGTAAGTTTAACGCTGTATACAAAAAATAAATTATAAAGAGGAATTTCTTTATATATAAAAAATCAATTATAATTACTTGTCATAATTCGCATAAAATGTAAAAACAATTCTAAAGGAGTAAATTTATGAGTAAAAACGTTCATATGGATGCCCAAGATCTCTTGAAAATGGTACAGTTAGAGCCAGGCACTCTTGGCAAATACAGTTTGGTGCCAGGTCCAATCAGCAGACTAAAATCTATCTGTGCCCGTTTAAAAGATCCTCTCAAGGATTTCTCATTTTCTGGTATTGAAATGTACACTGGAGAAATGGATGATATCCTAGTTACTGCTGTAAATAGTGATATGTATGCACCACCAGCTGCTATTTCCGCAGAAATACTAGCAGCAGGCGGTACTGAAACTATGATCCGTGTGGGTTCATGCGGGGCAATGAGAGAGGATATTGCTGTTGGAGATGTTATTATTGTCACTGGCTGCATAAGAGGAGAAGGAACATCCCGCTATTACGTACCCGATAATTTTTCAACGGTTGCAGATATTGGTGTAACCACGGCCCTTATCAGTGCATGTGAAAACTTAGGAGTCAAATATCACACAGGTATTGTATGGAGTACTGATGCACTGCTGCGAGAAACAAAAACCCTTATTGACCAAATGTGTTCATTAAATACAATTGGTGTTGATATGGTCAGTTCGAGTTTACTGACAGTTGCTCAATTAAAAGGAGTTAAAGCTGGAGCAATACTCGCAGTAAGCGATAATTTAATAACTGGAGAGCTTGGCTTTGTCAGCCCTGGTTTTTATAAAGCAGAGACTCAGACAATTGACATAGCATTCGAAGCTATTAAAATATTGGAGGCAAGAAAATAGCATGGAATTTCCGATCCTAGCCTGGACTGCTCATTTGCAGGAAAATACTTTTAAAATTCTTGACGAGACTGCTTTACCTGAAAAAATTATGTACATAGATGTAAAAGATTACAAGGAAGCGGCAGAAGTAATTACAACCATGAAGACCCGCGCGTTTGGTCAACTTCTAGCGGTATTGTATGCTCTAGTTATTACCGTCAAGAACTCCTCTGAGGATTCTTTGCTCCAATCGGTAAAAGAAGCTGCAGAGGTCTTAAACTCAAGCCGTCCTACCTTTGCGTTTTCACAATATACTTCAATGGTAATTAGCTTTACAGAAGATGCAATCAGACAAAATGACAAACCTCATTCACAATTTGTTGAAGAGCGTATCTTAAGTTTACTGGAAAAGATAAAAGCAATGAGAATAAAAAGAGCTGAGCTTGCAGCAAGCCTTTTGGCCGACGGAGATTGCATTTTGACTCATTGCAATACAAGCGGAGAGCTTTTATTGACTGCTAGAATTTGCCGTCAGGAAGGGAAAAACATCTCAATTAATGCTACAGAAACACGTCCTTATTTTCAGGGACGGCTGACATCGTGGGAGATGAGCCGTGAAGGATTTGATGTTTCTTTAGTTCCTGATAACAGGACAGCGGCCCTTTTGTCATCAGGCAAAATTAATAAGGTTATTACTGGAGCGGACCGAGTTGCCTTAAACGGGGACATTGTCAACAAAACTGGAACTTTTCAGATTGCGTTGGCCGCAAAAAAATATAAAATCCCTTACTACGTTTTTGTACAAGATCCAGGAAAAACTCTGGCAGGAAAAGATATTGCAATAGAGCTTCGAAATAGCGATGAATTGACAGTTCGTAACGGAGAACGGCTTTATCCATCCTTTGTAAAAGCATTTTACCCTGCATTTGATGTTACACCAAATAAATATGTTGATAAACTGATTACCTTTGATAAAATTCTCACACTGGCAGAACTTCCTGGCGGCTGGGAAAAATAAAGAGCATTAAAAGGTATAATATATTGCAGGAATCTTCAGCAGTGTATTATATATGGAAATTCAAAGTCAATTATGTATTTAAAATATAAGTTAATTATGAAAGGGAGATTTTATGAAAGTTCTTTTTTTACAACCAACAATGGGGTCGTGGGTTACATGGGGTAACCATGTTGCTATTAATGTCAGCCATGCGCAGCTTGCAGCATGTGTTCGCAGGGATGTTCTTGAGGTAGAATTGGAAGTTATAGACTGTCGTGCAGAAAAATGGGATCATTCAAAAATGATAGAGGAAATCGGGAAAAGAAAGCCTGATTTGATATACATGGGAGATGCATATCAGATGACCGAAACCTTGACAATAATTCCACATTATAAGAGGGCTGCAGCAATCATAAAGAAAAACTTTCCACAGATTTCAATTTGCGTTGGTGGTTTCTATATTGCTGCTCATTATAAAGAAATGGCAGAAACTGTTGCAGACTTTGACTATATACTAGCAGGAGAACCTGATATTACATTTACAGAGCTTTGTGCTGCATTATCAAAAGAACAGAAGGACCTTTCTTCTATTCTTGGGCTTTGTTATCGTGATGGCGGAAACATAATTTATAATGATTACCGACCTATCATAAAAGATCTTGACCAATTGCCCATGCCTGCATATGATATTTTCCCAATGGACAAATATATCGGTTACGGTCAAATGACAGACTATCAGGAAATATTTACAGCCCGCGGTTGTCCTTTCGGCTGCAATTTCTGCATTGACTGGGTAACTATGGATTCCCGTGGAAATAATGATTGGCAAAAACATCGTTATAAATCAGCTAAAAAAGTTGTAGACGAAATGGAGCTTTTGAATAAAGAATACGGTATTGTAAATATGAATTTTATGGACCTTAATTTCAATCCCTCCAGAAAAAGAGTTGAGGAATTTATTGAGGAATTGAAAAGCAGAAATGTAAAAATGAATTTTTTGTTCCTTGGAAATGCACACTCATTGCTTCGTGATCTTGACCTGTTGCCGCAGCTTCGTGACTTGGGGCTTGGAGCAGTTGTTTATGGCCTTGAGGTTACAGATGATGAGGAGTTAAAGAAAGTAAAGAAAGGAACAACTATAGCTGAAATTAAAGAAGTAACACAAAAGTTACGTGAGATGCATATTACTTCAATCATAACATGGATCATAGGTTTTCCAGATGACAGTCTGCGTAGTATTAAAAAGAGATATGCAGTTTTGGACGATATAGATCCAGATGTTATGTCACTTCAAATGCTACTTCCTGTTCCAGGCATTCCGCTTTATGATGAGGTAAAAGAGTTCTGTGAAGTGACTGATTTTGACCATTGGAGTTTTCATGAACCTGTTGTGAGGACAAAGCATCTCACTAGAGAACAACTGGGAAATCTTGCTGCTTGGGCCAATAGGGAGTTTTATTCTTCAAATGGACGAGTACAACGTATTTTAGAAGATAAGAATGTTAACCCGTTACCATTGAAGATTTTTCAATCATACCTTACATCTATGGATGGTTTTTCTCAAAAGGCTGGTGGAACAAAGTAATTAAGGCCTAATGGAGAAGGGATTTTTATATGAATATTTTATGTACTTCAATTCCAACAATTAATTTTGTAGAACTATTGATCAATCGGCACGGAGAAGATATTACACTATTTGTGACCGAACTTCGTCCCTTTGAAGAGTCGGTTTCTGCTTCGTTAAGGGAGCTGGAAGAAAGAAAGATTTCGGTGGTTCTGATAACTGATAATATGATGGGTGCTCTATTCCAAAGCTATGAAATTGACTCTGTTTATTCAGTTTTTATGAAGCAGGAAAGTGAGACTTATATATGTCCTGCTGGTGCACACATGGCAGCACTTCTTTGTGAGGAGTTTCAAAAGGCTTTTTATTTGGTTACACTTAGGAGTGATAGTGGTTTGTACTTATCTAAAAGCGCTCCTGAGAACTTTTTTGGCAGGAGTATTGCCACTGCTTTGGAGAATGTACATTTTATAGAATATAAATGGGATATTGTAGAAAAATCAATGGTGTCGGAGGTTCTTGAATGAAGCAGGAACAGTTGAAAAAACAAATAGTTGATGTATCAAAAATGGCTTTTATAAAGGGATTGACTGCTGGGAGCGGCGGAAATATATCCTGTCGGCTAGATAAGGAGCATATTTTGATTACACCTCATAAGAGTTCTCTTGGCTTTATTGAAGAAGGAGATATTTTGACTGTCACAATGGCAGGGGAAATAGTTGGCTGCAATGAAGGAAAGCAGGTTTCTACAGAGATTAAAATGCATCTTTCACTGTATAAAGAGTATGACTACAATGCAGTCGTACATCTCCATCCGCCGTTTATGAACACACTGGCAGCTTCAGGGCTGCCTTTGCGGCTTTCTACATATGAGTCATCCTTAACTTTGGGAGGGATGCCGCCTGTAGTTCCACAGAACGGGCCTACAGTTACTAAGATTGAGCCGCTCATTAAGGCATTTCAGAACTCGAGTATTGTTATATTGCAAAATCATGGAATTGTAGCAGCAGCAGATAATTTGACAGAGGCTTTCTCATTAGCAGATGTAGCTGAGGAAGCTTCGAAGACAACAATATATGGAAATTTAATAAACATGAACAATGCTCAGGAAGCGATAACGAAGCAAAAAACAGAATCTAAAGTACTGGAAGTTTTCACTGATGAACATATGTCCATGTTACAAAAATTAATTAACGAAGATGAAGAGGCAATAAGACTTGGGCGTGATACCGACCTGACAGTTCGTTATGCCATTAAACAGGCAGAAGATGGTAAGATATACAATATGCATTTTGAGAAGGGGAAGTTTGTAAAATATACCAATGACGATAAAGATGCTGATTTTATAAATACTGGTAAAAAAGCCATTTGGATAAGCGTATATAACGGTAGGCTTGACCCTTTTGCCGCAACAAGCCAAAAGAAATTACGTCTTGAAAAGGGCCATATAGGTGATCTTTCGCGTTGGTATGCACCTTTCTACAGAATATTTGCGCTATGGAAATATGCACCAGTAAAGGAGTTGGATGATGAGTAGAACATACAAAATGTATATAGGAGGAAAGTGGGTAGAGAGCAACTCTGGGGAGACTTTGGTTTCATATAATCCTGCAACGGAAGAACCTTTTGCGATTATTCAACAAGCTTCTGTTACCGATGTGGAAAAAGCTGTAAATTCCGCATATCAGTGTTTTAATTCCAACGAGTGGCAGTCTCTTACCTATAAAGACCGTGCAGATATTCTTAGGGAGATTGGGTCAGTTATAGAGGAAGAGAACGTAAAACTTGCACAGATAGAATGTGAGGAAAACGGAAAGCCCATCAAAGAATGTTCATTGATTGATATTCCTCAAGCAGCTGAGACATTTAAGGTTTTTGCCTCCATGGTTTTGGAAATGAAAGGCGAAACTTTCCCAACTGACGGCGAAACCTTTTCATACACGATTTATGAGCCCATGGGAGTAGTAGCTCAAATAATTCCATGGAACTACCCGCTCTTAATGGCAGCATGGAAAATAGCGCCTGCTTTGGCAGCGGGAAATACAGTTGTTATAAAACCTTCGGAACATACATCATCGTCTATATTGGAACTGGCTAAGTTGCTTGATAGAACGTCCCTTCCATCGGGAGCTTTAAATATCATTACTGGAAGTGGAGCATCGGCAGGTAAACCTTTGGCAGAGCATCCATTAGTAAGCAGGGTATCCTTTACTGGAAGTACACATGTTGGAAGGGAGATACTACGTTCGGCTTCAATAAACAATATACCCTCAGTACTAGAGCTAGGAGGTAAGTCTGCAACTATTGTTTTTCCAGACAGCGAAATAGAAAAAACCGCAAACAGTTTGCTTTCCAGCATCTTTTTAAATCAGGGGCAGATGTGTACAGCTGGTTCCAGGCTGTTAATCCATGAAAGTATATATGATGAATATATTTTATTATTGAAAGAAAAACTCAATAAGTTTAAAATAGGTGACGGACTTCTGCCTACTACCGATATGGGGCCTCTTATATCGGAAAAACACCGTCAGAAAGTATCTACAATGGTTGACAAAGCATTAAAAGAGGGTGCTAGGTGTGAATTTGGTAAAGAAGATATTGTTCTTCCCCAAAAAGGATATTTTTTTGCACCAACTATTCTATCCAATGTAAATTCTTCAATGGAGATTTGGCATGAAGAGGTTTTTGGACCTGTATTGGCGGTATGTTCATTTGGGGATGACGATGAAGCAATTCGGCTTGCCAATGACAGCGGGTACGGTTTGTCTGCTTCAGTCTGGACTGAAAACAGCAGCAGGATACAACACTTAAGCCGTTCTCTTCAAGTAGGAACAGTATGGATAAATACATATGCCAGTTTTTCAAACGAAGTTCCTTTCGGAGGTATAAAGAAAAGCGGTTTCGGTAAAGAACTTGGACGGGACAGTCTTCTTGCAAACTGCCGGAAAAAGAGCATTACAATGGATATATCCCCTGATAAGAAGCCATTAGTCAGCCGCTGGTATGGTGTATAATGGTGATTTAACTTGCCTTATTACCCAGAATTTTAAAGGGCTTCCTTTTAATATTTGTGAACAAATTTACAGACTACCATAAAGATATTTGCTGAGAAAAGCTTTGAATGTTCTCGAATCGTTGAAATTGCAAAGGAAGCAAAGGTACCCAATGTTACAGCAAATCATCAGGAGCATAATGCCAATGCTCTTGATAGACAGGGCGCGGCAAAGGTTATTCTTGAAAAGGATCTGACATCGGACTCTTTGTATAAAGAGATTTTAAGCTTGATAGAGGATAAGTCGAGTCTTAAGAAAATGTCTGTGAACGCTGGGAAGATCGGAATAAAGGACGCAACAGAAAAGATTTATGAGGAATTACTTAAATTGATGAGTAAAAAATAAATTAAGCAATCACAAAGCCTGGTGTATCGATAAAACGGTAGCCAGGATTTTTTTGTGTTACAAACTATTTACATTTAATATACATTTTTATGATATCCAACATTTATAATTAGGTATTGATGATTAATTCCAATGATGAAGTTATTTACTACATATAGAGGAGGACAATAATATGTCAAAAAAATATTTGCTTATTGTGGTGGTGCTATCGTTTATAATAATTGCTGGTTGTGGAAACATCGAAACTTCAAAATCTACCAAAAGTTCTGAAGTAAAAAAGGTATCACAGCATACACCATTAAAAGAAATAAAAGAATCCAAAATTCCAGGGTTTAAAGATAAGTTTAATAATATTGTAAAGCTTGAAATAAACTTTGATCCGAATGGCTCTTACTATAGAGTGATAAAGCCAATTCAAATAGAAGACAGTAAAATTATTTTTGATATCCTTACAATGATTAGTCAAAGTAACTTAATCAGCGATGAGTCAAAAATTAATAGCATGAGTGGAATGGCTACAAAAAATAACAAGTTGTTTTTTATAAATAAAAATGGTTTGAAGAAGGAAATAACATTTGCGTTTGATGATCCAGCATTTGCAACAGGATATTTGGATATAGAGGGTAAAAAATATGATCCAGGATATAGCTTCTTCAGATACATACGTGACTTTACAGAATACAATAAGTTTGATACAAATATCGACAACAGAGTTGTAGGATTGTTTGAAAGATATGATTGGACGGTAGATTACAAGATAAATACTGTAAAGGAAAAACTTCCAGAGAATTTAAAACATGAAGCTGGAGATTTTCCAACAAAAATATATTGGGCATATAACAACGAACTTTCAAAAAATATTGCAATGGATTACAGCAGTTACCTTGGTCAGAATGTTTATGCTGAAATTTATAGGTTAAGGGAGCCGCTCCCAGAGGATATGAGACCTAGACTGAACGCAAGAGGTGTGGTTTTAAAATATAAAAACAAAATTATTGGGGCGTATATCGATGCTGGCAGACATGACTCATTTGGATGTTCTCTTGATAGAAAATTCTTTAAAGATATAACCAATAAAGAATGGGATGAATGGATAAAGGACTACATTGATTACGATAACCAATTGGAAAAAAGACTTTCAGTAATGAATCCAGAAGAGATAATTAAACAGTATTATGAGGCTATGGACAGTCATGATGGAAAAATGCAATTTGCATGTATGACCCGAAAGAATCTATGCAGCTATCTGGCAATGAATATGGACAATAATAAATTATTCAATGATGGATTTGAGGATGCATTCTTAGATGGTAAAGATAATATAAAAAAGGCTAAGCTAATAAAATTATCTGATTTAAAAGGAATGGAAAATCCTGAAGGCTCCATTAGATATGACGTAACTGTAGATTTCAGGTTTAAAAAGTTTATAACATCATCAGATGGAATACAACCAAGATCTCTTATTTTAAAAAAGGAATCTCAAAAGAGTGGCTGGAGAATCAAAAGAGAAGGTATTTAATCTTAATGTTATTGCTTATATGATATGCAAAATATATTGATATTTTAAAGATGAAATGGCAATATTGGCATTGCTAGTTTTACAGAGCAACTTTTCTTGGGGGTTTTCGTTAAGCGATGATTATGGTGATACTATAGAAAGTGCATATCCAGTTCTAGATAACACAACGATTACATTTTTATTTCTGACAAAAATAACTCAAATTTAACTATTGACTATTCTTTTGTATTTGATGGACCAGTGGATGATGAGTTATCAAATATATGTAAAATAAAGGGATATATTAAACCAGAAATGTATGATATCTCGAATAAAGCATCAAAGGCAGGATTATGCAAAATAGAAATAACTAAACCGGGATATTTGAAAAGAGTGTTTGAAGTAACTGCGAATAAAGATATACTGATTTCCACAATGGTTAACTAGCGAAGAGACGGGACGTTACCTTGTATGGTAAGGTCTGGTTTTTTTGATATTTAAAAATAAGGAGAGATAATAAAGTATTTAAAAGATATTATAAGGAGATAATAAAATAAGATAATATAAGGAGGAATATGAATGGGGCAAAGCAATGTGAATTTAAAAAAAATTACTACTTCATTAATTGCCGTTGGATTAGGTGTGTCAGTAATTATAGGTGCGGGAACTTATAAGAAAAGTCTGTCGAAGGAGGCGCCTACCTTTAAAGCAAGTTTTGAAAAGGGAAATGAGACTTTTAAAGAGTTTGTATATGATATCAATAACCAAGGGTTTGCTAAAAGGCTCTTACAGCCTGGAAAGATATCAGTGTCCACTGGTCATGGTGGTGGAATAGTAAACAAGACTGATAAAGCGGTATTAGTGAACGTTAGAACTGAAGGATTACCAGGCGATCCACAGCTTGAGTCAGTTAATCAAACCTTTGATAAAAAGAGTAAAAAATTTTTAAAGCCTTTAGAACCAGGAGAATCCCTAAGTCTTGGAGTGGATTTAGATATTCCAAGAAGTCTATTGAGTAAAAAATATAATGTAAGCCAAGGTAGTATTATTTTTGAAGATGCCAATAGTGGTGGAATGCTTGGCGTTTTGCCGGTTAAGATCATCAATTCAGCCATTTAAGGAATAGGTTGAACAATTTAATGATAAAAAGGCAGGTTGTGAATATGAAAAACACAAAAAAAACATTAATTAGAAGAGGAATCTGGTATCTTATTGGCTTTGTGCTTTTGTATGCACCTTTTGGATTGATTCAGGTGTTTTTGATAAAGGTATTAAAGCTTACAGGCAGAACAGATATACACGGTTCATGCTTTAGAATGGTATTGGCAAGTCTGGCTCAAGGAAAAGGAATAGATACTTTAACAACATCAGGGATTATAACGTTTGTAATTCTTATTGCTGCATTTTTCTTTGGACCTCAATTTTGTGGAAAGCTTTGCGTTGCAGGTGCTTTACCTGAATTTGCAAGCAGATTTGTTCCCAATAAGCTAAAAATTGATTGGCAAAAATATATCCCGTCTGCTCCTGTAAGATATGGTGCACTTATTGGATTTATTATTGCGCCTGCTCTGGGAATTTCTGTAGCCTGTGCCTATTGCAACTATTCACTAATGGAAAAGTTTGTGCTTGGAGGTATCAGTTGGAATATGGCTATTTTGAGCTCGGCAGCAATATTAACAGGATTTGTCTGGCTTTTTGTGTTAGGGATATTTACAAAAGGCGGGAGAGGTTATTGTACTTACTTGTGCCCAATTGGAGCGGCTCAAAGCATACTTCATAGAATAGGAATTATTTTACCATTTACATATAAATTAAAGCTACATAAAGAAAATTGTATATCATGTGGATTATGTGAAAAGGAATGCCCGACAAGAGCAATTAATATTATCGATGATTTACCTTCGTATAACGTTCATAATTGTATAGCATGTTCTCAATGCGTAGGTACGTGTCCTAAAAAAGCTATTACTTTTGGTTGGGGTAAGGGTAGATGGGTCAATAGTAAAAAGGATAAACTTGTTAATGATACTGGAAGGGTGGAATTATGAACAAATTTAAGACTTTTATGATAGGAGCAGGTGTTGCTGGGGTCAATTTTTTGACCTCAGCAAGTGCTATAAAAAGACCTGAAAGGTGTGCAGGCAGCTGCGGAAGTTGTAACTATGCATGTATACCAACAATATTTGCTTTAGTAGGAGCAGGTGTGCTGGTGGTAGCATACAGGAAGCTAAAGATTAAGTTTTTAAAAAAAAGGGGTAGGGTTTAGATGAATTATCAAGGCAAAGACCTATTTTTCAATGTCTAGGAAATTATGGTGCCCATAATTTCTAACGACAAGGTACAGATGATACAAAAAGCCGCTTACGCGGTTTTGTTCTTGACTTGATATATATCATATGATAAAATTAGTACTGACCATTCAGTATTAAATAAATTTCGTCGAGAGGTTTGCATATGAATAATCCAAATGCACGCGAAAGAATTTTACAGACTGCCATAAAGATATTTGCTGAGAAAAGCTTTGAAGGTTCCAGAATCGATGAAATTGCTAAGGAAGCAAAGGTACCGAAATCCTTAATTTACTACCATTTTAAAAGTAAAGATGAAATTTTGGAGGTGCTAACCACAAATTTCATAAATGAATACTTAGGAATAATAGCAGCAAAACCAGGTGAAACCCATCAAGAAAAGGCAGAGGAACTTCCAAATAGGATGAAAAGTGTTTATTATGACTTCGGATTTAAAAATATAGATTTACTGAGAGTGATGCTTATAGATTCCTTAAAAAAAACAAAAGATGAACCTGTCCTTTTTAAAGTTGTTGAAGCGATGATAGATAAAGAAAGAGAAACTACCCACTATGAAAATTATAATATACAGGAAAGGCGAATAGCGGAATTTTTCACTAGTTTTGTGCCGTTGTACACATATTTATGCTTTGCAGATTCATGGACCAAATATTTCGATATTGAAAGAAAAGAATTTGATAGCTTATTTATGAAAGTATATTTGGAAACCCATGGTGCTTATCATAAAATCCATGATTAACTCAATGACTTTGATTAACCAGAATGGAGGCGTTTATGAATCAGGAAATTATTCTAATAAATTTAGGTGCGGTTAATTGCTATCTTGCAAAACAAGACAATACATTTGTTTTGTTCGAGGCCATGGAAAGCCTTTTAATATGAAAGAATATAAATAGCAAGTAAATCAAGGCTTTGATTATTGATTAACCATAAATTTTAAATGAAAACTGAGGTGTCCTTATATAAAGGATACCTCAGTTTTTTGATGAAAATAATAGAATATGGTTAAATGGTGAAATTGTAGCTATCATATCTTCTTATTCTTCATAAAATCTACACATTTCATTGCTATTATGATCAATATAAACGATTTGAATTTTGTAAGGAGTGATCATATGGCGGAAAAGTTGGTTAGAAGGGTCCTAAAGATTAAGGGAATGACCTGTACAAGCTGTGAGATGAGGATAGAAGATAAGTTAAAGAAAATAGAAGGCATCAAGAAAGCTAAAGCAATTTATTCCGGTTCTGAGCTTTATATAACTTATGATGCTGATGTGATTGGTCTTGATAGGATTGTTGAAGCTATAGAAGAATTGGATTATATGGTTATAACAAAATCAGGCAACAAGTTACCTCTAAACCAATTATTGGGTATTGGTATTATTATTCTGGCAGCATATGTGATAATTAAAAATACAATTGGCTTCAATTTTATTCCTCGGATCAATCAGAACATGGGATATGGTATTCTATTTCTTGTCGGTCTCTTTACTTCTCTTCACTGTATAGCAATGTGTGGCGGAATCAATCTTTCACAGTGTGTCTCGTATAAATTTAGGGAAGGTGAGGAAGCCAGGCTAAAAAAGCTGAAGCCTAGTCTTTTGTATAATGGAGGCAGGGTTATCTCTTATACATTAATTGGTGGTATAGTCGGTGCGATGGGGTCAGTAGTGAGCTTTTCAGGCGCTGCAAAGGGTGTTGTAGCAATAGTATCAGGTGTATTAATGGTAATTATGGGACTTAATATGCTGAATATTTTCCCATGGCTTAAGAAACTAAATCCCCATATGCCGAAGGTTTTTGGAAAAAGAATTCACAGCAGTAGTGGTAAAAATGGACCATTTTATGTAGGTCTATTAAATGGTTTGATGCCATGTGGACCGCTGCAGGCGATGCAGATATATGCTTTAGGAACTGGAGGTTTTGTAGAGGGGGCAGCATCGATGTTCTTTTTTAGCATTGGAACAGTACCATTAATGTTCGGCTTTGGAGCTGCGACCACAATTGTTTCGAGGAAATTTAACCACGAAATTATAAAAGTGAGTGCAATCCTTGTCATAATCCTTGGAGTATTGATGGCAGGCAGAGGCTTTAACTTGTCTGGAGTAAATATTGCATTAGCAAGTCCCAATACGGGTAATGTAGCAAAAATTGAAAATGGAGTTCAAATAGTAACAACGGAGTTAGAATTAGGTAGATATACTCCGATTGTGGTTCAGAAAGGCATTCCGGTTAAATGGACAATTAAAGCAGACGAAAGCGAGCTAAATGGATGCAACAATCCTGTTACCGTCCCAAAATATAATATTCAGAAAAGATTGGTTCCAGGCGATAATACTATTGAGTTTACTCCACAAGAAGAAGGAAACATTACCTATACATGTTGGATGGGAATGATTAGCAGTACTATTAAAGTGGTAAATAATATAAATGACGAAAATGTTAAGAATATAGAACAGGGAGAGCAAAATTCCGTGCCAAATGGTGGAGGATGCTGTGGAGGCAGAACATAAAGTAGTTGGAGGTATAGATGATTACAGATTCAAAACGAATTCTTGTTGTTGATGACGAAGATAAAATTGTGGAAGTTGTTAGATCCTACCTTGAGAATAGTGGATACACTGTTTTCGCTGCCTTTAGTGGTAGTCAGGCACTTGAAACATATGAGAAAGTGAATCCAACTCTTATTATTTTGGATTTAATGTTGCCTGATGTAAGTGGAGAAGAAATTTGCAGGACGATAAGAAAGAGGTCATCGGTCCCAATTATTATGTTGACTGCTAAAGTAGAAGAGGAGGATGTATTAAAGGGTCTTGATATTGGTGCGGATGATTATGTAATAAAACCGTTTAGTCCAAGACAGCTTGTGGCAAGAGTGGGGGCTCTATTAAGGCGTGTTTCCGGAGATACAGTACCGCTTTCAGGAGTTATGACTTTTAATGACGGTGCTTTGGTTATTGATAAATTAAAGCTTGAGGTACGAAAGGGACAAAATATTATAAATCTTACACCTATCGAATACAAGCTGTTATCAACTATGGTAAAGTATCCTTCAAAGGTTTTTACCCGCGATGAACTGATTACTCTTGTTTTTGGTGATGACTTTGAAGGATATGACAGAACGGTAGACACACACATCAAAAATTTGAGACAAAAAATAGAAGATGATAGCAAAAAACCACAGTATATTCTTACTGTTCATGGTGTAGGATATCGTTTTGGCGGTGATTAGAATGAAGTATAGTTTAAGAACAAAACTTTCAATTTCATATGTTGCAGTAATTTTGCTGTTGGTATCTTTGATTTTCATTTTTACAAATGTATTTTTGGAAAAGCATTTTCAAAGCTATGTCATAAGGCAGCAAGAGGAAAGAAACAGTGAGGTAGTTGCTCTAATTACTCAACAATATAAAGGTGATAAGGATTGGAACAAGGGTGTTATTGAAGATATTGGTATTAATGCACTTGAAAATGGCATGATTATAAAGGTTAAAGACATTAAAGGAAATATTGTATGGGATGCTGCTGTTCATAATAGCGGAATGTGCACAGAAATGCTCGATCATATGGCGAGAAATATGGAAAGCCGTTACCGTAATTTTAAAGGTAGGTATGTTGAAAGTCCATATTTCATTACAAAAGATTCTAAAGAGGTTGGAATTGTTGAAATTGGTTATTATGGCCCGTTTTACTTAAGCGACAGTGATCTGAATTTTATTAATTCCATAAACAAGATGTTGCTTGGTGTAGGGTTGTTTTCACTGATTGTAGCCTTTGCTTTTGGTACAATCATGGCAAGGCGATTGAGCTCTCCTATATCTAAGGTAATCAGGTCAACACAGATCATAGCGAAAGGTGATTATGCGGATAGAATCAAAGAAAAATCAAGCACAAAGGAAATTGGTGAGATGACAACTGCAATTAATAATCTGGCAGAAACACTGGAAAAACAGGAAGCTCTTAGAAAACGCATGTCTGCTGATGTTGCTCATGAGCTCAGAACGCCTATTGCTACGCTTCAAAGTCATCTTGAGGCTATGATTGATGGCATATGGGAGCCTGACACTCAAAGGCTCAAAAGCTGTCATGAAGAGGTTGAAAGATTGGGGAGAATGGTCGGAGAACTGGGGAAATTAGCAAAATATGAAGGAGAAAATTTAGTTTTAGACAAAGAAACATTTGATATATCTGAGCTTATTCAAACCATCGTGCACAACTTCGAAAGTGACTTTAAAAGCAAGGGAGTGGAGCTTAAGTATATAAGTGAAAAACAAATTGTTTTAGCCGACAGAGATAAGTTAAGCCAGGTAGTTGTAAACTTGCTTTCTAACGCACTAAAGTTTACATCTCAGGGAGGCAGAGTTATTATTGAGCTAATAGGAATGGATAAAGGTGTTAAAATTGTTGTAAGAGATAATGGAATCGGAATTTTTGCTGAAGATTTACCCCATATTTTTGAAAGGTTTTACCGTGCTGACAGGTCAAGAAGCAGAAACACAGGGGGTTCAGGTATTGGACTTACAATTGTCAAGTCACTGGTTGATGCGCATAAAGGTAAAATTGAAGTTAAGAGCGAGCTAGGAAAGGGGACGGAATTTACCGTGCTGCTGCCCGAGTAGTTAGAGAACATAATAAAATATTAAATATATTAATGAGCTTAAGTTTGGGTATAAATAATATATAATGTAGACATAGGAAGTGATAATGGTGGAAAGAAAAGAATTTATTAAAGAAGAGGGTAATCAAACCAAAATAGAGCTTAAAATATCAGGGATGTCTTGTGCAGCATGTAGTGCAAAAATTGAAAGAAAGCTTAATAAAGTTGAAGGAGTAGTGAATGCGACTGTAAATCTTGCAACGGAAAGGGCCAAAATTGAGTTTGATTTTTCAAAAGTTAAGAGTGCAGATTTGATTAATACAGTAGAATCACTTGGTTATGAAGCTGATAAGATTGAAAATGTTACACAGGATAAGGAAAAGGAGCAAAGGGAAAAGGAAATCAAACGGCTTAGAATGGAACTTATAACCTCAGCAATTTTGAGTTCTCCTCTGATAATGGCTATGTTGCTTACGCTTGTGCGTTTAGATGTTGCTTTCTTGCATAATGAGTATTTTCAGCTTATTGTAGCAACCCCTGTTCAATTTATTATCGGATTCAGGTTTTATAAAAATGCATACCATGCCTTAAAGGCAAAGAGTGCAAATATGGACGTATTGATAGCTATGGGTACGTCAGCTGCATACTTTTTCAGCATTTATAATGCTTTCTTCGCACCTCAAAAGGCAACGGGCATGATAATGAAAGAGCTGTATTTTGAAGCGAGTGCAGTAATTATAACTCTGATTCTCCTTGGAAAGTATCTAGAAGCTGTAGCAAAGGGCAAAACTTCAGAAGCTATTAAGAAGCTTATGGGTCTTCAAGCAAAAACTGCAAGAGTAATAAGAAATGGTAATGAGGAGGACATTCCAGTTGAAGATGTGGAAGTTAGTGACATCATTGTTGTGAGGCCAGGGGAAAAGGTTCCTGTTGATGGGAAAATAATTGACGGAAATTCTTCAATTGATGAATCCATGCTTACTGGTGAAAGCCTGCCTGTTGAGAAAAAGGCTGGGGATTTGGTTATTGGTGCCACTATAAATAAATTTGGAACTTTTAAGTTTGAAGCAACCAAAGTAGGAAAGGACACAGCTCTTTCGCAGATCATTAAAATGGTTGAAGATGCACAAGGATCAAAGGCGCCTATCCAAAAAATCGCTGATAGGGTATCAGGTATATTTGTACCAGCTGTAATTGCAATTGCCTTTGTAACTTTTGTGATATGGTATTTCGCAGTTGGTAGCCTTTCTTCAGCTATTGTTAGTGCCGTTTCGGTATTAGTTATTGCGTGCCCATGTGCACTTGGACTTGCAACGCCAACGGCGATCATGGTTGGTACTGGTAAGGGGGCAGAAAATGGAATATTGATTAAGGGTGGAGAGCACCTTGAAACGACATATAAACTTAATGCAGTTGTATTGGACAAAACTGGAACAATAACAAAAGGTCAGCCTGAGGTTACTGATATTGTACCTTTAGGAAATATGGATAAATTAGAAATTTTAAAGATGTCTGCTATTTCTGAAAAGTTATCTGAACATCCTTTAGGGGTTGCCATATATGAAAAGGGCAAAAACGAATTGGGAAACTTGCCTGACCCCGATAAATTTCAAGCGATACCAGGAAGGGGGATACTTTCAGTAATTGGAGACAAGTCCTTGTATATAGGTACAAGGAAGCTTATGACTGAAAAGGGGATTGACATTTCCAAAACCGAAGGAACTATTGTAAAACTTGAAGATCAAGGTAAAACTGCGATGCTTGTAGCGGTCAATAATCAAATTGAAGCGATCATAGCTGTTGCAGATACTGTAAAGGAGCATTCCAAAGAGGCAATAGAAGAGTTGCAGAAGATGGGTATTGAAGTTTATATGATAACAGGGGATAATAAGAGGACAGCAGAGCAAATAGCGAAACAAGTTGGAATAACTAATGTATTGGCAGAGGTGCTTCCTGAAAATAAAGCCGAGGAAGTTGAAAAGCTTAAAAAACAGGGTAAGATTGTTGGTATGGTAGGTGATGGCATTAATGATGCACCTGCGCTTGCAACAGCAGATATTGGTATGGCTATAGGCACAGGAACAGATGTTGCAATAGAAGCTGCCGATATAACTCTCATGAGGGGAGATTTAAGGTCTATACCAACAGCCATAAAGCTTTCACGAAGAACAATGAGGAAGATTAAACAAAATCTTTTCTGGGCATTTATATATAATATAATTGGTATTCCATTTGCTGCTTTTGGATTGTTAAATCCTATAATTGCGGGTGGGGCGATGGCATTTAGCTCTGTATCAGTTGTAACGAATTCGCTGAGTTTAAATATTAAGGAGGCATTTATATGGCAAAAGAAGTAAAAACGTTAAATGTGGAAGGTATGTCTTGCAGTCACTGCGAGAATAGTGTTAAAAAAGCAGTAGGCGCTTTGGGAGGTGTTGAAAGCGTGGCTGTTGACCTGAAAGGAAAAAAGGTTACAATTGAGTTCGACGCTGAAAAAGTAAGTGTTGGCGATATAAAGGTTGCAATAGAAGATCAAGGGTATGATGTGAAACAGTAAGTCATTGAATAAAAATACTTACTCTTACAAATTATAAAAAAGTAGAAATTGTAATTTGAAAGGAGATTATTTTAATGGGCAAGGGCAAAAAGGATAGGGAAACAATTACACCTAATTCACAAAAGAAAGAAGAACAGGCTATTATTCAAAATCCATCAAATCCAGAGTACAAGAACAAAAGAAAAGGCAAACTGAGTGATTAATTACTCAACAGCAAATAGTCCATAAATACTGTTGGAAAGTTACGTTAATAATTCACAACGACCAGCTATAATTATATGACAGGCTTGTATGATATTACAACAATAAGCCTGTCACATAATGCTGTGTAATTTAATAAAGCGCCATATTGGTATTTTGTACTGAATTTTTTAATTTGCAAAAGTATATATTATAGAAGAATTATTCCATTTTGGTTCCACAACCACTGCAGAATTTGGCACCTGGTACGAGCTTGGCACCACAGCCGTGGCAAAACTTAGCGGCTTCGGTGTTGGATGCGCCAGAGCTAGTAACTTTAGCACCACAGCTGCTGCAAAAATTCATATTCTCAGCTACAGGACGGTTACAGCCTGAACAGATTATTGTACCTGGTTTTGTACCACCATCGTTGTCTTGTGATATAGATTTGGACATCTGTTTCATCATTTCCATACCCATTGCCATACCGACACCTGCCTGAGCCATTCCAGACATACCATTACCAGGGTTGTTGGTAATTGCATCAACCATACCAATATCACGGTATCTATCAACATCACCAACCATTTCATTGGAAGCGTTTTTCTCAATCATTTTCTGAATTTGCTCAGGATAATTAAAGCTTGATATATTAAAGTCGGTCACTGTCAATCCGATTTTAATAAGCTCCATATCAAGGTCTACCTTAATTCCCTTAGAAATATCAAATGCGTTTGCCTGCAAGTTGAAGAGATCTTTTCCTTCTTTTGATATCCACTTCATGAGTAGCTGATCTAGCATACCTAAAGTACGTTCCTTAACATCATCAACAGTAAACTCCTGCTTTACACCTGCAATTTTGTCGATTAGCACAAGATAATCATCTATCTTTACGCTGAAGCTTCCAAAGCTTCGTATTGGAATTCCGCCAGGCATCCTTGGAGAAGGTATGTTTATGGCATTTTTAGTTCCCCACTTTATTAGGAATTCCTTTGTGTTTACGAAAAGCACTTCAGCTCTGAGACCGCTGTTAAATCCAAATTTAAAACCTTTCAGAGTGCTAAGAAAAGGAATAATCTGTGTTTCAATTTCGTAATTACCCTCGTCCTTAAAAATCCCCTCTATTTTGCCGTTGTATAGGAATATTGCATCTTGACCTGGTTTTATTATGAGACGGCTTCCTTTTTTAATTTCACTATTACGCCACTTCCAGAAGAAAACATCGTCCCTTGTTTCGTTCCATTCAATAACATTTAAAAATTGGTTGCTAAAAAGACCCATTTTATTCACCTCTCAAAAATAAATTCTTATAGAAAATAATAACCATACATTAACGCGGGTTTGGGTGAGATTGGAAGTTTTCCGCTGAAATATAGGTATGTAAGTACCGCGGCAACACCTAAAAGTACAAGTAATGCTATCTTTACAGGACTCAATGGTGACTTTCCTGATACCTTTCCATTCTGTCCATTTATCATATATCTGTATTTTTTACCGTTGTAGTCATAGTAAGCAGTCCAGACGGGCAATAATACATGTTTGTATGTTACATTGCTGTATCGTGTATCAATTCTGATATTACGTACCTCATCGTATTTTTTAAGTACCATTTTCCGTACATCATCTGTCAATGCATCATGCATTTTATTCTTTGCAGATTCAAAGCATTCTTTTACACCAATGCTGTACTTCTCTGCTGTATAGCCTGAAAGATACTGTGGTTTGTAAGGCTCAAGCTCATTTGTGTTGTAAGGCTCAATTTTTCTCATCAATGACTCGTCAAAATTTTTGGAAGCATTCACCTGAACGTCGTCAAAAAATCTTTCAAACCTGCCATTGACATTGTACCAACGAACTTTTCGTTCTCTTGACTTTTGACCGTTGCGTTCTACTTCAACATAATAAACAGTACCACCTTCTGCATTGTATGAATTGTAAGTTTCAGCATCGTATGTCCAGTAGGGTACATACACGGACTTAAGCTTGTCACTTTGATAGAAAGCTTTTAAGCTTCCAGGTGCAAGCCATCGGCTACGTATCCATTTTGTAAAGAGCTCCCCTGCTTTGTGGTTATCTATCTTAAATGGAAGTATGCCCTCAGGCCTTATACCAGCCGATTGTTTACTTTCAAGAACATGCGAAGAACCACAGTAACTGCAGAATAAAGCAGTTTGTTCTTTTTCCACCACGCTTTCCGCTCCACAACCATCACACTTTATTACACTAACCTCGTTATTCCATGTAGAAGAAGATTCTTTGTTCGTGATATCATTGAAGTCATATTCCTGAATGAGTGATTTGTCATCCTGAATATCTAGTTCGGTTTGACAATATGGGCATTTCATTTTCTGAGATGATATGTCAAACTCCATATTTCCACCACAGCCAGAGCATAGGTAAACTTGGGAACTATCTTCATTGTTTTTGGATGTATCGTTTTCCATTTTGACACCCCCTCGTCTTATATATCAATGGCTGTAACTTTTAAGGCTACAGCCATCTAATATTAAACTTTTGCATTTCTGCTATTTGTCAATATCGTCTTTCATTTTATTAAGTTCATCCTCTACATTATCATTAAGACCAGACTTCAAGGCATTAAGTTCATCTTCAACAGATAAGTCTGGAGAATCGTACTTATCAAGTAAATTATCCATATCATCTTCGCCAGACTTATTCAGCTCAGCCATGGCATTTGCTTCATCAAGCATACGATCAGCCTTTTGCTCCATACGGTCAAAAGCACTTAGGTTGGAGCCTGCCTGATCAACACTTGATCCTATTTTATTAATCTTTTCTTGGGCTTTGGCTACTGACATTTTTGCTTTTATAGAATCTTTCCTTGCGTTTAATTCATTAATCTGTTCCACAAGTTTGTCGTGCATCTGCTTCATCTTTTTTGAGTTTGCATCTGCAATATCATATGCCTTTTTTAATTCATTGAATGTTGATGTAAGCTGTGCCTTTTTGGCGAGGAATTTTCTGGCGTCATCATCATTACCAGACTTTACTGCCCTCTGCGCATAATCATGCATTTTATTTATTTCTTCCTGACATTCATCAAGCTCTCTTTTAGAACGTGATACATCAGCCATAACACCAGCTGTCTCAGACTTTACGTTATTTAAATCATCCTCGAGATTTCTTAAGAGTTGGTCTACCATCTTCGACGGATCTTCAAACTTGTCTAATACAGCATTTATGTTGGATGCCATGATGTCAGAAAACCTTTTTAAAATTGACATTGTTATGCCTCCTTGTTTTTTAGATTAAATAATGTTTGTTTCCTGAATATATATCGTATAATTTGGTAATTAGGTTTACCCAATTATACGATATAACATATATATTTTATCATAAATAAATTTCTATAATAACTATCTTTGAATCAAATATTAGAAAAGAAATTTAGAAAAGGTATAGATTTGATGATTGAAGAACTGAATTTCATATGCTAACATTAAAAAGCAAATACCTATCTATTCTTTAGTATATTAAATACGATTAATTGTATTTAATATAGAAATAATGAATCATATTTGGAGGAAAACAAATGAGGAAAACAACCAGAGTACATTTTTTAGCTACAATACTCATTGTTTTTTTATTATTAACACTAATATCCTGTAGTTCCCAAAATGAAAAAGAACCTATGAACACTGCTGACAGTGTTGTTGAGGAAACTGCTGTTTACCCGAAAAACAATAAAGCAAGCAGCCCAACCAGTATTTCTTCTGCTAATTTGAAGGAATACTCTATAACAATTTTGGAGACAAATGATATACATGGCCGTTTTGAAAAAATGGCTGAATACGCAACTATTATAAATCAGGTGAGAAAAGACGAGAAAAATGTTATTCTACTTGATGCGGGAGATGTATTTAAGCGAGGGAAATATGAGAATTACCAAGGTAAGATCGAGATGGATATATTTAATGAAATTGGTTATGATGCCATGGTGTTAGGAAATAATGAGTTTAAAGTACCTGGAAGCAGAGGTTCCAAACGAAATAGTGGCACTCTTTATGAGAGTGACAGGCAGATTTCTAATCTAGTTAAATGGGCAAAGTTTCCAATGCTATGCAGTAATGTGAAATTAAAGGATTCTGATAAATATATAGATGGAATAAAACCATTCACTGTTTTAAACATAAATGGTGTAAGAGTTGGAATTATTGGTATTACTTCAACAAGTCCAGCGGAAGAAAAACTTGATATGACTGTTAATAAGGAATTTATTTCTGGATCCAAAGCTGTAAAAAGACTTCTTCCAGAGGTGGAGGCTGTTTCGGATATACAGATTGTTTTATCCCATGCGGGTATGAATGTTAATAGAAAGATAAATGATGTGGAAGCTATAATAAGCGGTCATGACCATATAAAAACGTTCAAGCCTATAGTTTCAGATGGTATTCCCATAATGCAGGCAGGAGGAGAGGTGGCTCATTATTTAGGAAGGCTGGATTTGAAATTTAAACGGCAGGATAATAAATGGGTCCTTTACAATTTTGAGGGAAAACTTTATTCAGCAGATGGGGTAGAAAAGGATGAAGGGGTAAAAAAGATAATTGATGATTATACAACAATATTTAAATAATTAAATACGATTAATCTTTTACATTTATCTATCGCAAAATTGCGTTAAATCGTTCGCTATTTTGCTCTGCTAAATGTAAGATTAATAATGTATTTAATATAATATAAATCTGAATTTATGCCGATAATTATAATGGATAGTGAACTTGTTATGTAATGAATCGGAGGGATTTTTATGATTAATCCTGTTAATCAGACTCCAAAAGGACCTGCTGTGAATCCAGCAGGGAAAGTTAAGACAAATGAGCAGGTAACACATAGTGGGGAAAACATTACCAACAAAAGTACAGACAAAAATGCTGACAATAATGCAGGTGTAAAATTGGAATTGAGAAGTAAAACAGAGAAAAAGGTTACTTATACTAACACTAATACAGCTAATATAGACTTTAAAAGGATTGAAGAGCTGAAAAGGCAATCAGAGAAGGCGCTTGAACCATTGAGAAGAATGGTTACAGAACTTTTAAATGCTCAAGGTATAAATGTTAAAAAGGTAAAAGGTGAAGCTACCGATGATCTAGTTGAAATTACACCTGAAATAAGGGCTGAAGCTCAAAAATTGGTTGGTGAGGGTGGAGAATTCAGCGCGGAAAATGTATCTGACAGATTGGTCGAATTTGCTAAAGTAATATCTGGAGGAGATAAATCAAAGCTTGATGAAATCCGTGATGCCATAAAAAATGGCTATGCTGAAGCAGAAAAAGCTTTTGGTGGAGAGTTACCAGAGATTTCAAAACAAACACTTGATATGACTATGCAAAAGCTTGATGATTGGCAGAATTCTAAGGAATAGTATATTGACAAAAATAATTAGTGCGTACATTAAAAAGCTTTGACGGTGAATGAATACCATCAAAGCTTTTTCTTTTTGCTATCTAAATTATCTTTTTATATCCTTATAATTTATATACTTTTTGTTTTTGTTAAACTCTTTCTTTAAATTGTCATGTACAATAAAAGCTAGATGATTTTCTTCAAAATCAACATACTCAGGCTCTATTTTTTTGCCTTTGCTACAGATATTACAATAGGGCATCCTTACTTCAATCTTGTAATAAACACTTTTATCTTCATAGGATTTAAATATGACTATAATTGGAGAGAACAACGATAAAAAAATTGTTGATCAGTTCTTCAATCATAAAATCTAAAATTTTCTAAGAAAAATATCTAAAAGATATTCATATTTTTGGTTGAGCAAAGTGTTGCCATTAAATTTAGACAGAACCATTATTTCTCCTTCCAGAATTTTTTTAATGAGTCTAAAACAATTTTGTTATCTAAAAGAGAAACAGATTCTTTTTGATTTGAGGTATCAAAATACTTATTAAAAATCACATCAAATCCATTTTTCTTAGCAGCTGCTTCTACCTCACTATTGATAAATAAATAGGTGCTATTTTTATATTGGATTTCTTTCTCCCTTGTGTTATATTGACCAAAAAGAGAAAAAAAGTCTTTTTGGCTATCAATATAGGAGCCCATAGGCGATTTGTAATCTGAATAAATGGCAGATATCTTGTATTCTTTATATAGTGCATTGGCGGTTTCTATCCAGGTTGTACGACAACTTGCAGAATTTACTCTGGCAATGCTGTAATATGAGAGCAGGGGAACATTTCCTGCACGCTTGGCCCAACTAACATATTGCTTAATAGTTGCCTCCATATCATTTTTATCAAAGCTTCCTTTTCCATTATAAGTGAAATCGAAAGGGTCATAGAAGGAAAAAGTATAGACAATATTGGGATGATGAATTTTTACAAACCCAGACATCCAAATAATTCCCTGCTCCCCCGAATCCTCTTTCATTTTATTGGTATTGGAATCAAAATAGATTTCTCCTTCATTTGCTTCACGACTTCGATACTCCTGAACAAATAAAATATGCTCTTCATCAATCTTTCGTATTTCCTCACAGACACCATTCATACGTTCTTCAAAGACTTGAGTACCTCCTTCCTTGAGACTTGGTATGCGTGGCTGATAAAGAATATCATAGCCTGCAAGGCCTTTGGCATCGCTTAATTCAGTGGCTATAAATTTCCACATTTCTACCCACTGATGATAGTAGGTAGTATCTTCAAAAACTGATTTAGTACGAAGGTTTCCAGGCTGCATTCTTTCAATTGGTTCCTGATAAGAAGATTGACCTGGAGGTACCAGTAGGGAAACGACAGTATATATTTTCATCGCATTAAAACGTGCAATATGGCTTTTTAATTTTTTGATATTGTCTACACGATGAATATTGTCCTTAGAAAAGAGCTGATAGTTGATTCCATATCCTACACAGTTCACACCCAGGGCTTTGATTCTATTAAAGTCATCCTCTGTAAGTACCCAGCTATCTTGTATCGAAGGAGGCACCATTGGGTTTTTTCCTTCTTTTTGAAGCTTTTCAGAAACACCATCTTCCCAATTTCCCCAAACATTATTAGTTAGCATAATTCCTTTCAGTTGGATGATGTTACCGTTTTCGTCAATCAGACCTTTATTTTCATAGTTCCATTGCAAAGAAGAGTTTCCATAATAAGAATGGTTTAAAAGATTCGCTTTTGCAAAGATGAAAATAAGAACTACTAAAAAGACAGCGGTGGCTAAACAAGCTGTTTTTAATACAGGCTTTATCCTTCTAAGTGTAGAATTAAGGATGATGTGAGGACGTTTCTTTTTATAATAATTTGGATCTATATTCATAAGCACTTTTTTAGAAACATTTACCCGAAAAGGAACCTCTTTTTGTACATGGTTTTCAAGTAAAAAAAGTGCAGTGTAAGCATTACGACACTCTTCACAGGTTTTTATGTGTGTTTTAAGAAATTCCATTTTTTCCATGCTTATCTGTATTCTCATATCAAGGTTTAGAATTTCTTCTTTATATCTGCATTTCATCAGACCATCCCTCTTTTCTTCAACACATTATACTTTTCAACCAAAGTATTTTTGCAACGATAAACTTTCATTTTGGCAGATTCAGAAGATATCCCAATGACTTCACCAATTTCTTTGTAGGTAAAGTCTTTAAAATATTTTAACATAAAGATGATTTTCTCATCTTCTTTTAGATAGTTCAAAAGATTAATAATTTCATTATAGAATTCTTTTATCTCAAAGGCAGCCTCAGGAGTATCTGAGATATAAGCAAATTCTCTCTCAAAGTCTTCAATAAACAACAAAGAAGGTGTATTTTTCTTTTTTTTATAAGCATTTTTGAAGGTATTGATGGCAATTCTGTAAATCCAGGTAGAAAAGCTGTATTCATTATCATAGCGGAATAAATTATTGTAAACCTTTACAAATACGTCCTGAAGTATTTCTTCTGAATCTTCTCGTGAAGAAGTCAATTTATATATAAAGCTGAAAAGCTGCCCTTGATGCATATTGATTAAGCATTCAAAAGCTTCTATGTCTCCTAACAAAGTCTTATTAATATAAACCTGCTCAGGTCTCAACATCTTACCTCCAAAACTCTACTTGAATCCAGATAGATATATATTCTAAAGGACTCTATACTTATTATACAAATAATATATTTCCTAGGTAACAAAAAACGATAAAATTTTCTTGTTACAAGCTTAAAAATTTTCTTGTATAACCAATTATATTACATACATTATTAATCTTACATTTAGCAGAGCAAAATACCGAACGCTTTAACGGAATTTTGCGATAGATAAATGTAATAGATAAATGTAATAGATTAATGGTATTTAATATATTCAAGAAATATAGAAGAAATGGGGATGAAATGTATGAAAAAGAGCTTTAAAGAAAAGTGGAAAGAGGCAAAAAAGAAGACAGCAGCCATAGGCCTTCTTGTAGCCATGTTGCTTATTGCAAACTTCCAGACTTCCTATGGAGAAACATCGGTAAATGAATGGATTCTAGAAAACTTTGATGGTAGTATTCAAGGTTATACCTATGGAGACAGTAGTGTAGTAATAAATAAAACACTGTCTCAAACCTCGACAGGATTAGGTCTTTTGGTCGAATATGATGCTTCCTCGGGTGGAACATGGGGGATTGGAAGGGAGATCGATAGCAGTCTTTTGGGATGGGGAAAAATAACATTTGACTTAAAAGCATCATCTTCCCTGCCAATAAAATTAAAACTCATCGAATTGGGAAAGGACAATAAGGATGGGGAAACATGGAGCTATGAATTTCTGAGCAGTTCTTCTTTTACTACTATTAAGGCAGCTTTTCAGCAGTTTTCAAAGGATACCATCCAGCCATCAGGCGAGGACAACAACCAGATTTTAGATCTTTCTAAAATCAAGACCCTATGTATAGAAATTTCGCAAAAATCAATAGGGAATTTACTATTGGATAATATTAAGCTGATAGGAAGTGGGACTCCAAAGCCAACACCCACAGCTACACCCACACCAACACCCACATGTGGATATACACCCACACCTTCAGACAATATCAGAATCGTTGACAATTTTGAGGACAGCCCTTACTGGTATGCCTTTGCAGGCAGTGGTTCTTTGGCAGCCTGGGAAATTGTAAGTAAGGAAGATGGCAAGAAGCTGAAAGTGGATTATACCATGGCGCAGGGCGGCTACTGGGGGGTTGGAAGCGAATTGCGTTCTGATTGGAAGGGCTGGCAAGCTATTTCTTTTGACATTCAATGCGAAAAAGCTACGAAGTTCAAGTTTAAGGTCATAGAAAACGGAACAGATGGTGTTAAAGAAGGGGAAAACTGGATTTATGTCTTTGAAGTAGAAAGTGGCAGAAAAACTATTGAAATTCCTTTAAAGCTTTTTTTGAAGGATCCAAATTTTCAGCCGTTAAATCAAGATAAAAGCAACACCTTTGACCTTGAAAAAATTCGAAGTATAAATATTGAGAACGGGGATGGAAGCTCAGGCAGCTTTGTGTTGGACAATCTGATGCTAAAAGGATTTTCAATGGTAGAGGAGACTCCTGTGCCTACAGCTACCACTAATCCATATATGGAGATTTCGGGAAGTCTATCCCTCAAGCAGCAAGAAGCAGAAGGCGTGGAAGTAAGCATTCAAGGAACATCATATAAAAGTATTGCAGATGATAAAGGAACCTTTTTGTTTACGATGGTTCCTAAAAGTATCTCCAACTATACTTTGCTGTTTTCTAAGGAAGGATTATTAGAAAGACGAATGACCATTCCAGCCTATAAAAACATAGACGTAGGAGTGGTCCAATTATGGCTAGGAGATATGCCAGTCAATGGAAAGGGAGATGGTGCTGTCAATTTTGTGGACATCATGGATATTGCAAAAAGCTTCAATACTGTCACAGGAAGTAGCGAATATGTTGCATTAAGAGATATGGACAAAGATGGCGCTGTTAATATGAAAGATATCATGATGGTTGCAGAAAATTTCAATCGTGTTAGTGGGGATTATGAGGAATGGAACCACAATATGGACGTCTTTGGATTTTCACAAGGGGGAACAAATGGAAGAGACTTCCAAACTTTTGAGTTGAATCCCGATATGATTCTTAGGGGATGGTCTAAATGGGATGTTTATGGTACAAAGCCAGAACATTATAATTTCAAATATGTTGAAGAGTGCCACCAGAATGATGTCATGTTTATTGGAGGAACAACAGCATCTATGCTTTTTGAAGATGAAGCTTCCACAACGCAGCAGTTTCTTGACTGGGCTACGAGGGATGCAGAAGGTAATCTGGTCCTTCACAAGGAAGTAAACGGCTATCGCGGATCATTGGCAAACCCTTCTTATAGAAAATATTTGATGGAGATAGGAAAAATACAGATTGATGGGGGTGTGGACGGACTCTTTTATGATGAAGCAGATGGTGGATATACGGGCGCTTTGTGGGATGGAGATGAGGGATTTGATGATTATTTCTGCAAGGACTTTAACAAATATCTTATGGAGAAGTATCCAAATTATAAAGAGAAGGATTGGCAGACTTTCTTTCAAATGACAGAAAAAAATATCATAAAAAAAGATGTTCCTTGGGATGACTTACAAAACAATTTTAATTACCGCCAGTATCTTTTAGCGAATGGATGGTCTAAGACACCATTTACTTTGGTAAATCCTCTTGCTAAGGAATGGGGAATACAGATTCAAAACAGACCCCAGTACGGTCAGGATAATTTTAGGGCGGTTTATGGTATGAAATACTGGAAAGAAATCGTAGATGGTTTAAGGGATTATGCCAAAACAAAATATAATAAAAGAATTTATATCACCTCTAATGGGATTTTTCCTTATGTAGATTTTCAGAGTATAGGTCTATATCCTTACAATAAAGATGACAACGGAAGAGAAGTGAAATACGTACCTGTTTTTAACGGACGCCTGAATGGAAAGGCTTCTCTCGTATCCGATTATCTAAGGCTTAAAGAAGCCAATGATAGGATTGCTGGAAATGTCCCAGTCGTTTTGTTCTTGGACTGGCCAACGGCTATGATGGACAGCTACTATGGATTTTCTACAGAGGAGAAAAAAGACTTTTGGAGAATCTATGGCGCAGAAAGCTATGCCTGTGGTACTCCCCTTGCCTTCCACTTAAAAACCTCTATGCCAGGAGAGCCGACAGCAAAAGAATCCGGGATTTTAGAATTTTTGGCAGAATACCAAAAGTTTTTTAAAGAAAATGCATCGGTTTATAAGGGCTATAAGGTAGTGGGGACTGACGTGGAAACTTCTTTGGAGGATTTGAGTACAGTGGTGACTAAAAAGCAGGATGGTTCTACCAATGTGCATTTAATTAATCATCACTATGAAGCTGGTATCAAAAAGCAAAGCGATTTTCAAGCGGTGATACCTTTGGACAAAAATCCCCTAGGAATAGAAATGATTTCTCCTGACTTCAAGGGAAGCAAAAGTCCAAAGTTTACATATAGTAATGGAAAGCTTTATATCAATGTGGAGGAGCTGACGTATTATAATATCATAAAAATAAAGACAACTTCTTAAGGAAGTCGAGAATTAAACAATATTCATTTCTCGTTACAATATGCGTATTGTTTACATCCCTATGTCCAATAACAGCACATGCTCTTACACTTAGTCCACAAGGCTTTATTGACAGTACCTGTGTTGGAGCAACAATGGCGCACACATAAAAATGCGGGATTCACTTATTTATTCAACACATCTTTCTTGGTTGAAGGAAAACACATTCTTAAAGTTGTAGAAACTTCCACTAAAGGAACAAAAAACTTTTTTGAAGAATATTATCAACAATGGGGTTCTAACCTTAGAACCCCTTACTTTTTTCATCAATCGTTCAGACCAAGGAATATAAAATTATAAAAAATTAACCGATTTGTAACTTTTACCAGATGTAGATATGATATAATATTTTTTGTTTATAATGATTGAAATATTACTTCTAGTTTAGAATCGGGGGGATATAGTGAGCTTTATTAAGGTCTCAGGACTTAGAAAGGTTTATAGAATCGGAAACAGTGAAAAGGTAGTAGCCCTTGAGAACATAGATCTAGAGGTTGGGCGGGGCGAAATTATCTGCATACTTGGTACATCAGGTTCGGGAAAATCAACTTTGCTAAATATGCTTGCAGGCCTTGAAAAGCCTACAAGAGGAGAAGTGCTAATAAATGGTAAGAATATCGCAAAAATGAATGAAAACCAACTGGCAATGTTCAGAAGGTCAGCAATGGGATTTGTTTTCCAGTCATATAACCTTATGCCCCATTTGACAGCTCAGGAGAATGTTGCATTTCCGCTTATGCTAAGGAGCGTATCCAAAGGAGTAAGGAATAAAAAGGCAAAAGAAATGTTGGAGCTGGTTGGTCTTCACAAGCAGACAAAAAGAAAACCATCCCAGATGAGCGGAGGTCAGCAGCAAAGAGTGGGCATAGCGAGGGCATTGGTATCTAACCCCAAACTTATATTTGCAGACGAGCCTACTGGAAATTTGGACTCAAAAACAACGAAGGAAGTTATGGAGCTGATTTTAGCAAAGGTTAAGGAAAACAATCAGACGCTTATTATTGTTACACATGATGTTAACATTGCAAAGTATGCTGATCGAATAATACATATTTTTGATGGTAATATAACTAAGGTGGAGGTAGTTGAAAAAGAGTTATCTACATAAAATACATTATAATTTACGAGGAGAATACTATATGAGGAAATTAGTCGCATTGCTGCTTGTTTTTGCAATATCTACAATTGGCATCTATGTTAATGCTGAGGGAGAAGCAAATCTGGATATTATAATAACAAATTTTACGACACCTTCTCAAATTTCAAAAGGCACCTTTGATTTATCAATTAATTTTAAAAATAACACGAAAGTAGAGTTGGAAGATCTATATATTGAACTTGGGGATAATAACTCATTTTCTTTTGCTTCAACAGGATCAAAAAAGTATTTTGGTAAAGTCGAAGTGCCCGTAAAAGATAGTGATGGAAAAGTTAAAAATGAAATAAAATCGTGTTCTTTAAACTTAAGGTATAATGGAGGCACTGAATCAAAGCTTCCAATAAGGTTTATATACAAAAAGAATGGTGTTCAGTCTATTCTAAGTGATTTCATAAATTTAAATGTTGTACCTTATGTAGAGCCGTTACCAGTGGTTTCACAAGCTCCTCAACCAGTGGATACGACTAAATACATTCCTAATCTCATCATTGCTGACACAAAAGCGATTCCTTCAGGGAAGGTTGGTGAAAAAATAACAATAACACTTCCTGTAAAAAATATAAGCTCCCATGAAGCTAAGAATGTAATAATTACTACTGAGCCTGACGAGAAACTACCTATTAGCACAGACAAAATGGCATCAGCACAGGTTATTGATTCAATAAAAGCAGGGGAAACAAGGGATACAACAATATCATTTGATATTTCTCCTAATGCCCAGGAAAAAGTTTATACATTGAAGTTGAACCTTCAATACACAAATCCTTACAATGATTCATTTGCATCAAAGGACAGCATAAATATTAAGATTATTAACTCATTGAAGAATTCAAGAGTTGTAATTTCCTCAATCACTTCAATTCCTTCCGCAATAAATGCAGGGGAAGGAGCAAAGGTGTCGGTTAATCTTCAAAACTTTGGGAATTTAACAGCAAGTGACGTTAAGGTTTCATTGACAGGACTAAAAACAGATGGATTTGCTTTGACAGATTCCACTGATACTAGGTACATAGAGAAAATGAATGGTGGAGACAAACAAGCACTTGAGTTTATGGTGAATTCTTCTACTAAGTTGGAAACAGGAAGCTATGGGATGGGGGTTAAGGTTGAATATAAAGACACTGCAGGAACTCAGCTGTCTGAAGAATCCCAGTTTTTCATAATGGTTAATAAAAAAGAACAAGATACATCTTTACCAGATGTATCCATAATAAATATGACAGCACCTTTAAAAGCGTTAAAAGCAGGGGAAAGCTTCTCAGTTATTTTCGATGTTGTTAATACTGGAGCTGCAAAATTACCAAACCTTAAGATTTCAACTACAAACGACAAAGAAATTGTTCCAAAATCACTGAGTGCAATGATTTTACCAGTACTTGAACCTGGAAAATCCAAGAAGATGAAGTTCGATTATATGGTGACTGACGAAGCTGTAACAAAAAATTATCCTATTTCAATAAATATTGAGTACGAGACAGGAAAGGGAGAAAACAAGATAAAGCAAACTGCCAATCAGTATGTAGGAGTATATGTTGAAGGTAAAAAGGAAAATGATAAGGATAAAGAGAAAGAGAAAAAATCAGCACCAAAGGTTATAATAAGCAGGTGTGTCTGCACTCCTGATTTGATCAAGCCAGGAAGTAACTTTAACCTTGATGTAACATTCCAGAATACAAGCAAAGTAACTGATATATCAAACCTAAAAATAGTGTTTACACCTGCTGATGGGGTTTTCATTCCTGTTAATAGCGGGGGGACTATTTTTATAGACCAGATTCCAAAGGGAGGATTGGTCCAGAAGACAATTACAATGTATGTTAAGCCTGATACACAGACCAAAGCTTACCCGATAGCTGTGGACTATGATTATGAAGATGATAAGGCAAACCCCATAACTGCAAAGGATACAGTAAGTGTGCCAATAAATGTTGAGACAAGAATGGTTGTAGGTGAGTTGAATATACCTGTAGAAGCCTATGTTGGCCAGCAGATGTCAATACCAATCAACTTTTTTAATATGGGAAAGTCTACAGTATATAATGTTCTTATAAAGGCAGTGGGAGATTTTCAATTTATTTCTACAGAATATTATGGTGGAAATTTTGAATCAGGAAAGTCTGACAGTTATGAGTTAATAATAACTCCAAGTAAGCAAGGAAGCCAAAGCGGGAAAGTAGTGCTTACATATGAAGATGGAAACGGAAAGAGTCAAAAGATTGAAAAACCATTTACAATAAATGCTATGGGTCAACCTATGGAGGAAAGTATGGATCAAAAACCAGGAGCTATGGGCATGCCTGGAGGAGAAACACCTGCAAAAGGTGGTATAAACAAGCTTTACTTGGCAGGTGGCGGCGGAGTTGGGTTTCTGGGAATAATAATCACATTAATCGCCCTTGTGAAGAGATCTAGACGCAGGAAGGAAATGGCACTAGATGACTAGTATAGATTTACTAAAAACAGGTATGAAAAATCTAAAAAGAAGAAAAGCACGTACATTTTTAACAGTGCTTGGGGTTCTTATTGGAACTACATCAATAGTAATTATGGTTTCTTTTGGTATTGGAATTAAAAACAGTATCAATGACCAAATGCTTAGTTTTGGTAGCTTAAGACTCATAGAAGTGAATAACTATAATTATGGTCCAGATATGGGAACGACTGGTACAAAAAAGAAGGAAAAGCTTAATGATGCTCTCATTAATAAGATAAGCGGATGGGATGGAGTTGAAGCTGCAACTCCTTTAATGGAAGCTAACTTAAAGTGTGTAGCAGGAAAGTACATGTCATCCCTTATGGTTTTAGGAATTAATCCTGATGTGCTTGAAAAACTTGAATTTTCAACACAGGAAGGAAGACTTCTTAATAAAACAGATGATTTGAGTTTATTGGTAGGATCGATGGTTCCTATGAATTTTTATAACCCCAAAAAGATGAATATGAATCAGGGAATGATGGGTAGTCCAGATGGCAAGCCTCCTGTTGATCTTATGAAGGAGAAATTGGTTCTCACTTTTGATTTTTCATACGGAGAGAAGGTTCCAAATGATCCTTTGGCACAGCCAGAGGAGAAAAAAAAGCCTGCAAAAATATACAAAGCTAAAGCTGTAGGGATTATAAAATTAAGTAATAATGAGAAGGATTATAGTGTATATATGAATCTGGAAGTCCTTAAAAGGCTCATTAAGGAAAACTCCAAAGGTCAGCGCAACAGTGAAATGATGGGAATGGGTATGGGGATGACCACAAATCCCAACGAATATAATAGGGCTCAGGTGCTTGTTAAGGATATAAAAGATGTTGAAGAAGTCCAAAATAAGATAAAGGAAATGGGTCTTGGAGCTAGTAGTATCATGGATATGGCGAAAGAGATGGAAAAGAGTGCTAATGTTATTCAATTGATACTAGGTGCACTTGGAGCAATATCGTTTTTTGTAGCTGCAATAGGAATTGGAAATACAATGGTTATGTCTGTTTATGAGAGAACAAAAGAAATCGGTATAATGAAGGTTCTTGGTGCCACATTTGGAGATATTAGAATGCTTTTCTTGTTGGAAGCTGCACTTATAGGTTTCTTTGGAGGTATGCTAGGTGTTGGTTTGAGCTATGGTGCATCCAAAATTATTAATACAGTAATAAATTCTATGTCACAAGGTAATATGGAAATGGGAGGACCAGGGATAGCGTCAGTTATACCACTATGGCTTTCAATTTTGGCAGTTGCGTTTTCTTCATTTATAGGTGTGCTTTCAGGATTGTATCCTGCCATAAGGGCTATGAAGTTGAGTGCTCTTGAGGCTATAAAGACAGACTAAATATTATGCTATTGTATTCTAATTTTGAATCAGCTAAAATTGTCATAAAGGGATAAATTTAAGAAGAAATTTGGAGAATACATATGTTAATAGGAGGAGTTTGTTATGAAGCTAAAACAAAGAATTGCAATGCTACTGCTTGTTACAATTTATATGTCGTATGTTTTATCAACTGGGGCTGTAGGACAAGTCTATTATGATGGAACAGCTAGTGGATGGGCGGTTCAGGAGATCCAGGAAGCTGAAAAGCTTGGGTTAACCTACAGCAATATCATGGGTAAATTTACAACACCAATCACACGTGAAGAGTTTTGTATCATTGTAATAAAGCTTTATGAAAAACTTTCAAATAAAACTGTTACAGCAGCACAAAGTCCATTTTCGGACACTTCAAATTCAGAAATAATAAAAGCTAACCAGCTTGGAATAGTTTTGGGAACAGGAAATGGTAAGTTTTCGCCTAATGCGAATATTAAACGTCAGGAGCTTAGTGTTATGATATACAGGGCACTAACAAAAGCCCTGCCCAATGCTGATATGACAGAGCAATCTACTGAGACTATCACTGATGAAAGCCTAATTGCAGATTGGGCTAAGACACAAATACGTTTTTGTCTGAAAAAGAAAATCATCCAAGGTATTGGAGGAGGAAAGGCAGATCCTTTGGGTAATACAACACGGGAACAGGCAATTGCAATCATAAAACGTACATATGAAAGTTTTAGTCAGGATTCTGGTGATAATATAATAACTGACAAAGATAAATTTGATATTCCTGGACTGTCGAATGAAAACAGTATCAAACTCAAGGCTTTGAGGGATGCAGCTCTCGATGGAAAGGGGACTGCTATTGTTGTTTCTGAAACTCAGTCTGACCAAAGATCAAAGTTCAATAAGATAGACTTTAACAACCGTCTGGTTTCACCAAAGTTCGATACAAAAGTAAAGCTATATGCTGCAATCAAAGATACCAAACCCTCTGCACTTCCCCAGAACGGAAATTTGCAGGGTCAATATACTGATTCAGCGGATGGTTGTTTTATCAATATCAATGGAAACCATAAACGTTATTTTGCTTTTGATAATTTAGCTCAGGGCGCAGAAATAGTTGTTTGGCAGGTATCAAAAGTTCCTTTCAATGGCTATCCAAACAAATGGAAAACTCCAGGTGGATTGCTTGCTTCTGGTGAAGTTCCTGTCAGTGCCAGAGAGTTTGTGGTAGATTTTGGTCTTTATGATATCGACACCATTAAAAGTTTGGCAATGAATACTAATCGAGTTATGGCTATGGGCAAGGACACCAATAAATCCAATAATAATATACTAGGTTCAAAAATTGAGAAAAATACAGGTGCGTTAATATCAGATATCGATGTCAATAAAGTAATTAGACCATCATTATCTTTGCTTGGCTTAAGTAAACCTGACAAAATACCTCGTTCACAGCGTGATTTTTATGTTCGTGCGGTGCCTGTTAATAGTGCAGGTGAGTGCATAGGTGATCCAGGTAAAGGGATACATGTGGTATACGGTAAAACAATTGTATCAAGTCAGGCAACTAGTTCAGCAACTACGTCATTCGAGCTCTGGACACTTGAAAACAGTGGTCAGTCACCAATTGGTACACCAGAATTTAGGAATTATTTTAAAAAGCAAGGTGAGACTACATTAGCTGTTTATGGAACAGAAGTAGGAACATGGTTTCAATGGAGGGAGCTAGATTCAAAGGCGTCTAGTGTAGTATTCCAGGTATCAACCAAACCCCTACCAAATGTTCCAAACAATTGGGAAACGCCTGAAGGGCTTGTTCATTCTGATACATATACAGATCTTTCAAAGGATATTCCTAGTTATTATAATACGGTCAATGCAAAAGAAATTATTTTTAGCAACTTTGCGCCCAAATTACAACCTGAGCAGCAGGTTGAATATTATGTTAGAGCAGTAGGCCTGGTTGATTCTAAAGATCATCCAGGCACAATTCAACCTGTATTTTCAAATACGATAAAGACAATATATAAAATGCCAAAGCCAATAAAAATCCTTACACCTAAAACCATAATGGTACCTGCTAACAGTCCTGATATAACTGGTTTTAGTTATACTCCTATTAACTGGGAGGATTATGAATACTTAAGTTATTATATGGTGTCTCGCAAGCCCCAACCTAGCGAGGTAACATTTACTGTGGCAAACAAAAATACTGGTATGGTTTTGCTTCCTTATGCTACTGCAAAATTCTTTGGTATATCTGATGCTCAATATAACCAGACTCTTGAAACTATGTTGCCAGTAGGTGCAGTAATCAAGGTTGTGCCAAAAGATGAAGACAAAAGCTGGTGGGGTGATTTATGGGATTCTATCTATAACTTCTTTAAATCCATTGTAAATACTCTGGCAAGTATAGTTAATTGGGTGTCAGAACAGTATGAGAATCTTAAGACAACTGTTGTTAGCGCAGTGGCATCATGTATTGCCGTTGTAAACTCAGACTGGAAAGATGAAATTGAAGCTGGATTGAAAGCAATGCTTGAAACAGGTCTTGCTGCAATGGGTATACCTCCTACCATACCAAACTTTGATAAGTTGTGTGATGAAGGTCTGGATTACGCTATTAAGACAGCACTTCAGGAGGCGGGTGTTCCAGCAGATGAGCTTAGTGTTGCAGCTGCAAAAGAAGTGGCAGGCATTGTTGGAGATGAAATCAAAAAATCTGGTTCACATGGTTCTCCAAATCCATTAGGGAATTGTCCTTTCCTTCGTCTTGATCCTGGACACCAGTACCAGCCAGCAAGTATAAAGTTTACACTAACCAACAACAGCAATATAAGCACTGCTATCATAAAAAATGCTATATCTCCAACTGGCTATGTCAACTTGTCAGTGTGGTCAGGCAACTATCCGTCATATCCTGTATTCCATAATAAGAGCGTTGCTATTCCTGCATTACAGCCGGGAGAATCAACAACTGTTGTAATATATCTTGAAGAATACCATGATGCACCTTATCCAAATGGTGATTTTGCACTTTCAAGTGATTTCAGAGATGCATACTGGGGAGACGGTTATTATAAAGATCCATATGGAAAATTCACGGAATATAAGCCTACACATTTTGATATTGGACTTGGATTTAATGTGCCTGATGATGTAATGAAAGAAGCACAAAGGCTTGGCCTTGATAATATCCCAAATAAAGAGAACTATATTCTGAGTTATCAGTATGATGGAAAATACAAATCCCTTAGCTTTGAGGGGAAACCTTGTGATTATAAGTATTAGAAAAACAAGGAAATATGAAGATGGAGAACAAAAATGTTTTTTAATTATAGCATATTTGCATCAGCAATACTTTGTGCCATTCTTTTCTATGTAGGTCAAAAGCTTTCAAAAGTAGTGAATAAAAAGCTTTTAAGAATTATTTTGTGTTTGGTATTTGGTTTGTTATGTATTCCAAGCTTTCTGTTTGCTGTATATTATTTGCATATTTCAAAAGAGCCTATATGGTATATTGAATTTAGGGCTATTAGCAATATTGAAGTGTTATCATCATTTGTTGGGTTATTCTTTGGTTTTATATCATCTAGAGATAAAAGGGTTTGGAGATTTAATCCGAAAGTATTTCAGATATTTATGTTAGTTATCTGTATGTTTTTAATGTTAATACCTTATGTTAAGCCTATGTTATTACCGATAGGAAAGAAAGCTGAGTTCTCAAACAGATGGAAGTACGGAGTTTGTCTACAGTCTACAGGTTCCACATGTGGACCTGCGTCTTTAACGACGATTTTTAAGTACTTTGGGATATCAAAGAATGAAAAAGATGTAGCAAGGGCATCGTTTTCAAGTGCAACTAGTACCGAGAATTGGTATTTGATTAGATATGCTAGAAAAAACGGACTTAAGGTTGACATATTAAATAAAAATAGCATAATTGATGTGCCAGTACCTTCTATTATTGGAACTTATATTTATGGCGGAATAGGACACTTCGTAACTGTTTTAGGTAAAGAAGGAGAATGTTTTGTTATTGGAGATCCGTTAAAAGGAAGGTTGCTGCTAACAGAGAGTGAGTTTAATAAAGACTATACTTTTTCAAAATTTGTTATGTACATGGAGAAGATAGGGGATTAATTCTCGTATAATAGATGTTGATCATATGGCAATGAAAAGTAAACTTTATAATCATTGCCATATCTCACAAAAGCCCAAGCTGCAATGCTTAGGCTTTTTGTATGAATACACTTGATTAATTATTTGCTATATTACTTCAGGTTTAAAGCTGAAAACCTTTTAGTATTTTACTATTATTCTTAATATACCCTGACCCAAAGAATAGTTTCATTTTTTTGAGCATCTCTAGCTGTTGAAATACCGATCAAAACATCATAGCCTTTGATTTTTTTTATATACTTTTCTAATTCTCCATCTTTACCAATATACTTCCAGTCAGTACTTTTTTTAAATTCCTGCATGACCTCTTTTTCTGACATGCCTTTATAGCCGATACTCTGTGGATAGACATTTCCAGCTTTCATAAAGCCCATGTGTTCTTTTATTATCTCAGATTCATCGGGCCAATTAGGTAAAACATTATAGTCTTTAAAAACTTGTTTTTTATAAGATTTCCCACTGTCAAATACATTAAGGACCAACGATCTCATATCCACCCACTTGCTGTCAGAATCAGCATATTTAAGTCCCAACCATTTGTTTGCACCGATTTTAGCAATATTATAGTAAAAACCCTCTAAATTTATACCCTTGAGTGAAGTTTTAACATTTTCATCATTAATATAAAATATATTATCTGCGCCATTTCCAAATTTGTCTTTTTCAGTCGCTTCCAGTTTATTTTTTTCTATATCATACAAATAATTGGGAACAAAGTTTTCAGGATCTTTATTATCCCTCTTAATGATTATTTGTGTACCTTCTTTATTAACAAGGATCTCTCTATATTCATCCCCTTGAGTAGCTGACATCTTAATGGAAATCAAATCAACCACACGGCATAGTCTGTTATTTTTTAAGTCATAGACAGCAATTCCCCAATAAGCTGAAATTATGGCAATATTCTCTGAAGCATACTCTATAACTGGCATATCAGCCCCATAATTTCTTAATGCCATTCTCTTGGCAAGTTCTTCGTCTTTTTCTGGAAGTTCCCACAAATTACTAGATTTGGATTTATAACCCTTGCTTTCTTCAGATACTTTAGATATATTGCTCGCACTTTTACTACACGAAATAAACAAGCTGAACATCATTAGCAATAGGATGATACCAACCAGCAATTTATATCCTTTTCCATATTGCTTCTCATTCAAAATATTGGAAAATCTCTTTTTCATAGTGTTAACCCCTCCCAAAAAGCCCGTTACAAGGTATGTATTATTTTTCTGCCTTTTTTTAGCCAATTCAAGTATGATTTGAGTATACTTTTGCTTATATCCAATATCCATATTTTTTATCACTTCTTCATCACATAAAAATTCCAAGTCTTTATTTGCCTCAATTGCCATAAAATGAACAAGAGGGTTAAACCAATGAATAGCTCTTACAATAATGAGTAGCAATTTATAATAGAGATCATATCTTTTGTAATGAATCAGTTCATGTTTTAAAATAATCTCTAAATCCTTTTCGTTATAATCCTCGTGTGGAATATAAATAGCAGGTTTAATAATTCCAGCAATCATTGGTGTATTTATTGTCTTTGATACATACATGTCAATTTTCTTATGTATATTTAAATTGTTTAAGCTATCCTGAAGTATTTTTCTGTATTGTATGTTATTGATAAGGATACTCCATCTTGTAAGTCTTCTTTTAAACAAAAAATACTTTATTAAATCGATGCAAAGAAAAACCAATACACCGAATAACCATATGATAAAAAGTTTCATATATTTAGATGACTTTTCCACAGGATCATTATATCCAGTCTTTATATCCATACTTCCATAACTGTTGATATTTTTATGGTTTTGTTTTTCTGTTTTTGCAATGTTTTCGTGTACCAACTTATTCGCCAAAGCTTCTGAACCAAAAAAAGACTTTTTATCATCAGATTGTCCATCCATTTTAAAAGTATTGCTTTTTGTATCATTCATTGACGGCAACACAGCAACCGATATTTCTTTTAAGGAAAAATCCACTGGAATCATTAATCTACATGCTAAAATAAGCCATACAAAATATTTCCACTTTATTGAGTACTTATTTTTAGTAAAAGTATGGATCAGGTGTGTAGCTATTATAATCACTGCTACCATAGCAGACAGCATAAAAAAATACTTTAAAAATGACTCCATAATTACTCATCTCCCTTTTTGATCTTTTGATCTAAGAAATCCCGCAATTCAACCAATTCATCTTCTTCAAGCGCTTCTCCATCATAAAGAGAGGCAACAAATTTTTTTATCGAACTTTTATATAGTTTTTCCAAAAATGTTTTAGCTTCACTCTGAATATAAGATTCTTCATCAATAAGGGCACAATAATAATTGTTTTTGCCTATACGTTCTACCTTAACAAAACCTTTTTGCTCCAACCTTGATAGAAAAGACAATATAGTTGTTGGAGCAAGCTTCTTATCCTCCAACCTGTCTTCAATATACAAACGTGTAACTGGTTCTTTTGCTCCCCATATTATTAACATTAATTGCAATTCAGAATCAGGTAATTTTTTTATTCCTTTTTTCATTATTAGCTCCTTCTACATTTGCAGAATATAAATACATTCTACATTTGCCGAAGATAAAAGTCAATTACTTTTTTTAGTATAAATTTTGCTTGGAACATATTCATATCTATTCATATCCTGTAGAGGTTGTGCAAAGCTTGGCATTATATTACAATGTAGAAGTATAGAAATGTACGAGTATAGAAAAGAGTACTAAGTGAGGCAGATAATGATATGATGATAAAAAAGCATTCCTGTAATTAAGTTTTTTGCCATTTGAAAAATAAAAGTACCCTCTGTTAAAATACTGTGTATAAGAGCCAGACAGTTCTTATCACTAATAACGAAAGAGGGTACATAACATGAATTATA